>ERZ1673737.3057-NODE-3057-length-13162-cov-4.330510_pt1 | contig 13162 bp, 10 predicted proteins | sample MGYA00580211_ERZ1673737 | MGnify/ENA primary metagenome ERZ1673737 (study PRJEB41218, sample SAMN15661789) | gut metagenome | host: Homo sapiens | place: Canada: London | collected 2015-08-20/2019-03-30 | study: EMG produced TPA metagenomics assembly of... | reverse complement strand
CGTGCGCGTAAAATTAGGTTGTTGAGGCCGGCCAGCAGAGCCCATCAGAGAGGCTCGGTAGTTCTGAGAGGTGTACGGGGGGTTTTGGAATCCGATAGAGCTTCCACGCTTCATCGCCGATGCGGGCTGGGGGATGGCGGAGAAGTTCTGCACACTCCCGAGGGTCTGAATCGTGGATTTAGTTAGTTCGAGACTATGCGCCGAATGGATGGGGTCCATACCTCTCGGGGGGGACGCTTGATACTGAACAGCCCAGTATCTTGCGACATCTTGAAAGACAAGCCGTAAAGGTGGCAATATGCGCGTGGCTTTTAAGATAATAAGCAGACTTATGCTATAAACAAGTATTCACAATCCAAGGAGGTCGCGACACCAAATGTGAAGGAGGAGGAATTTTGATATGGTGGTTGGCAAGCACGAGGGCTTTGGGCAAAGAGATGTAAACAATACGTGCCACTTTCGCTTTAGGCAGGCGGTGTAAGTTACTCTGGAACAACGGTTTATCCGTGAATCACGAGATGCCGGTCTGGGGAAGCTTGGCGTGGCGCGAGTTCCGAGGTCCAAACGGCGATTGCCGATGTGAGCAACTCTCCCCTAACTCCTCCTCCTGCACTTCACTGATAGTCGACATCCATCATCATGGCTCCTCGTGAGGAGCTGATTGCCTCAGCTGTAAGTCGCCGACTATGCTAAGTCTTACCGTCCGCTTTCGGGAATGCTGCTAACCCTCCGCTAGATTACCTGTATGAACCACCTGTGCACACCTTGATGCGGTTAATCGCTAACTTCATCTAGTCCTACAGGACCCCTCCGTGGCATCGTCGCCAATTGAGAAGCGAGTCTCATTCCTTCAATCTAAGAACTTGACCCAAGAGGAGGTCGACATCGCCTTATCGCGAGTGGGCGAGGACCCATCTGCCGCGGCCTCAGCCACAACTGCATCATCCCCGGCGCCCAACTATTCTTCACAGCAGGTTGCCTACCGGCAACCGCCACCTCCTCAAGGCTATGGATATCCCCCATATAACCAATGGCAACCGCCTCCCGAGTATGTTCAATCATCGATTGTCGCATGGTACTTGACACTAATCACATGAAAAGGCCGCCCAAGAGAGATTGGCGCGATTGGTTTATTATGGCAACAGTGATGGGCGGAGTCGGTTATGGATTGTATTTTGTCACAAAGGTTCGACCCTCTCCTCGTAGCAGATGGTGGGTGGTACTGACCACAATGCAGCGTTATATCTCACCTTTAATCGCCCCACCGACCCCTCCCCAGCTGGAGCAAGACAAGGAGAACATTGATGAACAATTTTCGCGCGCATTTACTCTAATTGAACAACTCTCAACCGACACTGCCGCCCTGAAATCCGCTGAAGAAGCCCGAACCGAGCGCCTCGATAGCGCTCTCAAGGATGTGGAGACTCTTGTCGCTGATCTCAAGAACTCGTCCCGCCGGAGGGATGATGAAACTCGTCGCATCAGCGATGAGGTAAAGTCATTGAAGGATGCTATTCCCAAGGCCCTCGAGGGTGCCCGGGAAGGCAATGAGAACCGATTGAAGGACCTCGGAACCGAGCTCAAGAGCTTGAAGGTCTTGCTGGGCAACCGTCTCGGCGGTAGCGGAGCTACTCCCGTTGCTGGCAGGACTGTTGGATCTACTCCTATCCCCACTGCTCCTCGCCAGACTCCGGAGGAGACTCCCGCCAGCTCCACTACCCCCGCTCCCTCCAACGGTCTCGCTGCCACTGTGACCCCGGCCGAACAAGAACCTACTCAGGCCGCTACCCTGGCTACCCCGGCTGCCCCCAGCCCAAGCCCCAACAACCCCCTCTCCAAGCTTGGTCGGTCTGCCTCTATCCCAGCTTGGCAAATGGCCGCAGCCAACCGGTCCAAGGCCAACTCGGAATCGAGCGCGCCTTCTACCCCGGCTGAGGCGGCTGCTAACCCCAGCCAGGAGCAGACTGCTCCTCCCAGCTAAAGCTGATATGATTGTGTTGGATTGAGTTGTATACCTCTTCGCTTAGATGTATTTACCACAATAAGACCTTTTACGTAAATGTACATGTTTCTGAGACGAGTCAAACAGGTAACTTCACCAGAACAGGACCACGCAAAAGAATGCCGCAATATACGTAGATGGGACCTTTTATAGTTGAGCCCTGGTATCGGAGCGATAAGCTGACCGACCCGCCTTTTATCACCCCGAACAAATTCCTCCAACGTCACATCGATCAACCACCAAGCAATGCCCTCACCAACTCGCTCATCGCATCGAGCACAGTCTCCCCCGGCGCCCAGCTCAAGCCGCCATCACCGCAGCCGCCACAGCCATTCACACCGCCACCGACCCAGAGACAGCTCGCGCTCGCGCTCTCCGCACCGATCAGACCGACACAGATCAGACCGTCACCGCCGACATGGCCAAGACAAAGAACGCGAACGCAACGAACGACATCGCAGAGACACTCCCGCGCAACCCGTAGTCCTCCCACTGCAGGCGCGCGAGCTTTCCCGACGCGACCTAGAAGCATACAAGCCAATGTTCGGCATGTATCTAGATATCCAGAAAGGAAAATTTATCGAGGATATGGACGAGGAAGAGGTCAAGGGAAGATGGAAGAGCTTTGTGCAAAAATGGTAGGTTACAAGGGTGTTACATGTTTGTTGCGCTTTCGCTGACATTACAGGAACCGTGGAGAACTCGCTGAGGGATGGTATGATCCTGCTACACTCGTACGGGCGCGTCAGAGTGTAGAGGAACGGACACCTGCTGGCCCGCTAGGTCAGCGTGATTCGCCTGATTATGCACAGGGTGAGCGAGAGGGCGGTGATGTCCCGCGGGATGAGCCAGAAGACGATGAAGACGATGACGAGTACGGGCCTGCACTTCCGCGCGCTGGTTCGGGAAGAGGCGGCGCGCATTTGGGACCTACGATCCCGAATATGCAAGATCTCGAGCTGAAAAGAGGTAGGCTTTTTTACTCCAGCCAATGTTCGTTCGCCAACATACGGTACTGACACTCTCTAGAATCTGCCATTGAAGATGCGCAAGCTGCCCGCGGCGAATCACGCGAACAATATCAGGCAGAAATGCGTTCGCACAAGGCTGCAAGGCGTCATCTTGAAGATGAGATTGCGCCGCGGGCTGAGGCTGGTACTCGGGAACGGCAGCTAGAGAAGCGCCGGGAAGTTGCTGCAAGCAATCGCGCATTTGCAAGTCAGCGAGCTGGCTCGCCAGAGGCTGCTCCGGAGGAAGAGCTCATGGGCGGAGACAATGACTTGTCTGCGTTAAAACGCGAGAAGGAGAACAACCAGCGCAAGAAGAACGAGCGCGAGATCCGGAGGGAGGAGATCCTTCGTGCTCGTCAAGCGGAGCGAGAGGAGCGGGTAGAACAGTATCGACAGAAGGAGTCGGAAACCATGAGTTTCTTGCAGGCTCTTGCGAAGCAGCGATATGGCTAGGATAGAGAAAGGATAAGGATATATGGACACTATCTATCTCAAAATACCCAGTACATCTTGTATACTTTCCCACAGCTTTCAGTGTATAATTGGCACTCCTTCCCATCAAATCCAACATATAACCCTTTATCCGCATACCCCAGACCCCCAGACCCTATCTCGGCACATCCGATAACCGCCAACGGGACCGATCCCACTCCGCTCTTCGGCCGGAGCAATCCCGTCCCGGAGTATTTAGATCAACATCCAACCCCAATATCAATACCAAACAACACACCCAAAATGTTCAAACAACCACTATGCAAACTCCCATACCGGACTCCCCTAACAAAGCCAACACCGGGATACCAACGGCCCCTCCAAACCAAAAAGCAACACTCCCTCCCAGCAGCCTACTACCGCGGCGGTACCTCACGCGCGGTATTCTTCAAAAAAGAAGACCTCCCCACCTCAAAAGAAGACTGGGCCCCAATCTTCCGCAATGTAATCGGCAGTCCAGACCCCTACGGCCGCCAGCTGGACGGGCTCGGCGGTGGGGTATCCAGTCTGTCGAAGGTGTGCGTGGTAGGCGCGCCGACGCATGAAGATGCCGATGTCGATTATACATTCGTTTCTCTCGGGATCAAGAATTCCGATGTCGATTACTCCAGTAATTGTGGTAATATGATTAGTGCTGTTGGTCCGTTTGCTGTTGATGCGCGGTTGTTTCCTGTGCTGGGTGAGAGTGAGAGTGACAGTGACTCGGTGGAGGTGCGCATTCATAATACGAATACTGGCAAGATTATTCGGTCTTCGTTCCCCGTTGTTGGGGGTGAGGCTGCTGCTAGTGGTGACTTTGCTATTGATGGTGTTGCTGGTACGGCTGCCCGTGTGCAATTGGATTTTGTTAATCCTGCTGGGTCTGTTACGGGGGTTTTGCTGCCTACTGGGAATGTGACGGATGTATTTGACGGGATCACAGCTACGTGTATTGATGTTGGGAATCCATGTGTTTTTGTGCGGGCGTCTGATCTTGGTGTGGATGGGAGTTTGACTCCCGAGGAGATTGCTGCTCATCCGGATTTGCTACCGCGTTTGGATTCTATTCGGCGACAGGCGGGCGTTAACATGGGCATTGCGGGTGAGGTTTCGAGTGTGCCCGGTAGTGTGCCTAAGATTTGTATGGTGGCGGCGCCCTCTGCTACTGATGCTCGGGGTGTGGAGCAGAAGCAGACATCTGCTGATGTTGAGCTTCTTGCTCGTGCTCTTTCTGTAGGGCAGCCGCATAAGGCTGTCCCTATTACTGTTGCTTTGGCTCTTGCTGCTGCTGCTCGTGTACCTGGGAGTACAGTTGCTGGGGTTGTGGATAAGGATCCTGTTGACAGGGCTGGTATTACGATTGGTCATGCCAGTGGGAATCTGCTGGTGGGTGCTGATTTTGATGCTGACGGAGCCTTGACTTCTGCTACGGTCTTTCGTACAGCCCGTCGTCTGTTCGAGGGGAGGATATATTGGAAGAGTGAGTCTTGAGCAAACTTTCGAAGTGTCCAAGTGAGGGTAGGGTTACCTTGTATAATAGAACCAAAAAATGTGATTACAACTATTAAAGGACACAATTATATGACCAAATCAAACCTTTATTTTGTACACAAAGTGGTATATCATCATCTATCAAACCCCAGTCTAAGCCTTTCTCCCCAGATCAAGATCAGCCACCAACTTCAAATCACCATTACCACCCTCACCAAGCCCAAAGAAAGGCTTAACAGCAACATCAACCATCTCCTCAAACAACCTCCCAACAACAGCCTCCTTAAGATCCTCACCAGTCTGTGCGAAATCCGGGAACGCATTAAGCTCCAACAACCAAGCAGACCCATCACTATCAACAAGGAAATCAACACCAAACAGCTCAAAGGCATTAGGCAGGGTCTGGAAATGAATCATCATGCCCCGAGCCGCCGCCTCAAACACCTCCCCGGTCACAGCGCAGATCTGGTCGAAGATCTTCTCTTTCCAGTCATCAGAGAGACCAGGAACGTGGTGGTCGAGATCCCAGAAGCGGCGCACACTACCTTCATTGGAGCTGCCGCCTTCCTGGAAACAAGTGTTGGTGAGATGGCGAGCAAGGTCGGCGACGTCGTCTTCTTCTTCATGCGGGGCGCAGTAGGCCTTTGCAGCGAAGAGGGCGAGCATCTCCTTGAAAACGTAGACCTTCAGAGAGCCGCGGGCGAGGACGTAGGTTCGGATGTGGAACTTGCGGTTGGAGGATGATGGGAGGAGGAGTGGAGGGTCGATGTAGGGCTGGACGAGGAAGTGACGGAGCTGCGAGGTGACGACGCCTGTGTCGTGAGCGCCGCTGGCATCCTCGTCCTCGTCATCTTCATCCTTCTCGGACCCAGACTCGTCGTCAGAGGGGTCTTCCCACTCTTCGAAGATCTCGCGGAGTTGGTCTTCGCTGTTGAAGATGCGAATTCCCTGGCCACGATCACTCATGCCGGGCTTAAGGATCCACCATTCTTTTTCGGAGTCTGGCCGTTCTTCATTCTTGGCCAGGCTGTCGTTCAGCTCGTATGCTTCGAGAAGGGCATCATCGAGGAATTCGGCGTAATCCAATTCGAAGTCGAACGCCGGTCTGAAGTGCTTCCGTAGCACGCTGTCTGGGTGCTTTGAGATCCAATTGGCTACCGTGTTCGATAGGTAGTGCTTTCGGATCAAAGCTTTGCGGATGATGTATGCATTGGCGAGGGATGTCGAGGGTCTGGAGATGATGTGTTCGAATTCGAGGCGCTCATACTCGCGGTACTGGAAAAGCGGCGCAGATCTCTCTGGGAGGTCATCTAGAGACGAGACTCGCTTGCAGGCACTTCCCAGGCGACGAGTAATCGCACGTTCGACCATTTCTTGCACGTAGGAGTCATCACAGTCGATGATGGAGTATAGCGAAGGCTGTTTATCCGATCTACATGATGTCCATCTATCAGAAAAAAGGCCATGTACTCGAAAAAAATGCAATCAAATCAAAGGGGCAGGGGATATCTATCAGCTAAACCAGATATTGAAAGTGTATGCAACATGTATATCGGATAGGACCCTTCATACCATGCCACTATCGCGCGCTAAATCTCCACTCACAGTTTGATCTCCCCAGAAATTCCGAGGGTATGCATGAAATTAGCCTTGAGAGGTGTGACACTGCAACAGTTAGCCGATGATTTAGAGTATGATTGGGCTCAACAAACCTGGTCATCTGCTCCTTAACCGCCCAGCCATCATTGCCAGGTTCGCTTTCCTCAACGCTGCGGTACACATCTTGGAAGCTCGGCGCCCACGTAAAGTGCTTGTGTTTAAGTGAATGTCCAGTAGCAGACGTGTCACTGGTGCTGATACTCTGACCAGGTGTCTTCCCTGTCACCTCGCCTTCGTTACGCAACTGTTTCTCTTGAAGATCGGGGTCATCGGCAGATGTAGGCTCAGCAGCCCGGAAACAACTCCCAGAAGACCATCTGTTGTCCAGCATATTGGTGTAAAGAACCTTGTTCTCACTCACGCCGGGCTCCAGAGGGACATTGACGCTGTAGAGATCCACGCCATCCGCCCAGTTGGCGCATAGATACTCAATCAACTTGACCGAATGGCGCGATGCCTCTGCGATAATAATAGGATCGTGGTTGCGGGAGCTGAAAGCATAAGACAGAGCAATTGAGCGCTTTCCACAGCAGGCGCCTTCCATAGCTGCGCCAATGGTTCCACTAGACAATGCGAACAGCGCGGTGGTGTTGCGCCCATAGTTGGGACCGGAGACAATGACATCGATGGGGCCGCGCTCCTGGAAGTAGTGATAGAGACCGATCTGTACACAGCTTGCCGGGGTCGAGTCGATCAGAACCCATTCGTCACCTCCGTCATTTGGTTCACCATTACTGCCTCGGGGCAGGTGGTGCGTTGTGCCATCTTCATGGTGGAGGGTACCAGGCCGGAAATAAGTAGGCTTGACGGATGCGCCGACAATATGCGCTTTACCGATCCATGAACGCTGCTGGTGTGGAAGAACGACTGAGACGGTGTGGCCGGCGGCTTGGAGCGAATGGACGAGCGAATGCACGTACGGCGAGGACTGGTTTGACGGAGGACCGTCGTCGTTGGTGACCTAGACGATGTGAGCTTTGGATTTATATGGGCAACACAGCATACAGAGACTCTGTACTTACTAGGATATGCATTGAGTGCGTGGTTGAGTGAAGAATGGTGGGGGGGAAGAAAGTTCACCCCGCTTTGCCCAGCGGATTTTCCCTTTCGCAACCACGTCAGGCTTATACTTCGGCATACTGGCACTACCAACACTGTTAGAACTGTTCAAAGGGAAACACTTACACCTAAAGACTCTAATACACTAGCATGAATTGCTACTTTAACAAGCGTCGGATACTTTGTCAGACAAGTATACCCGTAACGGTAACTAGTTATAAGTTACCCTTCTTTTCATGTAGCCAAATCGCCAAGGCGAACAAGCTACTAAATACTGATAAAGGCTATGAATTATCTTAAAAATAACAAATGCTCCTGTGTGATATGCAGCTGCTCATAGATATAAAGATGCCTCTCTATCTCTTTCCTTTCTACACGCTTCCTACTCATGCTCTCATACTATGGCGCCATCTCTCAACAGATGAGCGCAATGGCTTGAACTCTTGGCACATTCTTTCCTGATTCTGTGTGATCTCCCCTGATTAATTCTATCACTATACCAATTACATGGTATTCATGGCGAAGGGCCATTTCAGCCTCATCGCATTGTTTTGAGCTCAAAAATCTCCGACTCGATGACCAAGAGATCGACCACAGGAGACACTCTCGAACTTTGTCTCAAATGGAGACAGAACTGAACAATCCCTCCGACGCGGAGTGGACAGTGAGAAGTACAATGAAGTCGTCGACGAAGTCCACATCAATCAAGATCAAGTTGCTTCCACATTTCACCATTCCAAATGCCGAAAGCAAGTGCTGCGCGAGGGAATAACACCGCCATGTCCTTTGCTTTGGTTACTAGTTGCTCAAGGCCAGCACAATACTAGAGCCAAAATACAATTTGATTTCGTTCAATCTGCTTGCGGAGTCAAATGACTTCGCCGTCTCTGTAGTCCACGAGCTTCTGCACTTTCAAGCCCAGATCCCATACCAGCTTCATCACCCTCAGCCGGATAACTATGAACCAAGCTACTTTCCGGCTCTTCCTCCTTCTTGACACTGAAAGACTCACCCGAGGAACTATCACCATTAGACTCATCCTTGACAAGACCCTGCTGTTCCCCCTTAATCTCAGTCTTGGGTGTCGTAGCAGGTTGCAAAACCCACGTCAAGGCCAGCCATGTCAGGCTAGCAGAGCCCACCGAGACAAACCAGAACAACGAGGTGAAAACAACGAAGGAAGTAATCTTCCACCGGTACATGAGCCATCTATAAAAACGTCAGTCATGCCAGTAGCAAAAGCAATATAAACAGAACAAAGAAACACACCTCAACCCCGCAAGCCTAGCCCGAAACTCCACCTTAGCCAGATATACCTGCATTTTCAAATCACTCTGAATCTCAAGCCTCAAACTCTGCGGTAGATTCTGCGCACCCCTCGCAAACTCAAGATCTTCCATCATCCCCACCTCCAAAACTTCTGACTCGCGCCTCCAGCCAACAACGTAAAACGGCAACCGCGCCGTCCGCCGCGCAACATCCACAAGCGGTGAAACATAAGTCAAAAGCGCAGGCCGACGTGCATGCGCTATAGGCGCGTTCGCAGCAACAGGTAAGACTGCGGATGCAGGACGGGAAGAGTAGAGTGTAAGATCCAACATGAAGTTGCCCGTATCGAGATTCGAAGGCGTGCGCGGGAGCTCGAGCGTTACGGTCACGTCGTAGGGCTGTAGGGCTACAAATTCTGAGTCGAAGGTCGCTGTTCCCCAGGGGTTTCCATTGCTGTTATGGGGATGGTCACGTCAGTAATGTGATCTATATTATGGTCTACCTGGTCATGCGGGGGATTGGGGTCCTACCCGAATTGGAGGTGGACTTCACGCTCGAGACCGACTGTGGGGATGAAATTGAAGTAGAAAATCCCGTATGCGATTGCCGAGATTCCGATTAGGAGGGTCGTTGCGCCCATGAATAGTAATGCGTTTAGGTATAGGCGTAGAGCGGACTTGGATACCAGCGCGCGTAACGGCGCGAGGACCGCGTCCTGGGGGGTTGTTAGTTGGGTTTGGGTTTGTGAGGAGATCAGCTGTGAGATTTACTACTATGACGGCTCTGGTTGAAGATGGACTGTCATATTCTGACTCGTCGTCTGTGAATTCTGAGTCTGCCATTGTGGGGGACTGAGGTGTTGTAGAGACGAGGTGCTTTGCGGTCTGTTATCGCTGCCGAGGTCCCAACGTCACTCCTTTTGAGCCCTACAGATAACGTTACACGGAAGGTAACTTATCTTGTCGACGATTCTACAGAAGCGCCCGGCATCGGCTTCCATGCTGCAAACATACAGATGCTCTTTCGAACCCTAATCACATGATCATAAAAATCCAAATACGGTTAACCCCGTACTTTACATTATGTTTCGGTTCTGAACAGTAAAATACAAACGAACGTGAACTGTAACGCTATGTATTATTACCGATCCAAAAATAACCACACCCGTCGTCGTCCCAACTGAAGCGTGGACAAAAGTCAACCCCTTAACCGTTGCAAAATGGCGCGAAACCTGAATCCCTGGCAGCGCAAGATGATTGTACACATGACGACCAGCAGAAACAGACTCACTACATCTCAAATGGCCAAGCTTGCTAAGTGTACTAAGCGTTCTATCACTAACGTACGCAAGAAGATGCGGTTGTTCGGCAGTCCCAATCCTCCCACGATCCCTCCTGGCCCGCCACCAAGTGTCACTCCTATGATGCTGGACGCCCTTTGTGACCGCCTCGCTGAAGCGCCCGGCCTCTATATTGAAGAAATGGCTACTTTCCTATAGGACGAATTCAACATCTTACCGTCGTTATCAAGCATCTAACGTGCTCTTTCTCGGGCTGGCTGGACCAAAAAGACGGCCCGGCAGAAAGCCAAAGAGCAGAACCCCTAACTACGAGATTTCTACCAGCACAAACTATCTGAGTTTCGTTCGTACCAACTTGTTTTCGTTGATGAATCTAGATGTGATAAACGGGTAGGACACAGGCGAACTGGTTGGTCACCGCTAGGCGTGACGCCAGTGCAGGTTTCTAAATTCCATCGAGGCCAACGCTACCAGATACTGCCAGCATATACTTAAGAGGGTATCATTTTGTCTCGTATTTTCAAAGGTTCAACGGACGCTGTGTTGTTCGAATCCTTCATTGAGCAGCTCCTCCAGCACTATAGGAGGTGGCCGGCACCAAAATCCGTGCTTGTTATGGACAACGCAGCCTTCCATCATTCGGACCGAGTTAAGCAGTTATGCTCTGATACAGGAGTCAGGTTGCTATACCTCCCACCTTACTCTCCAGATTTCAACCCCATAGAGGAGTTTTTCGCTGAGCTAAAGGCTTACATCAAGAAAGCATGGCCAGGTTATAAGAAAGATCCCGACCAAGGGTTTCACGCATTCCTTCGGCAGTGCGTCCATGATGTCGGTGCAAAACAGCAGAGCGCTAAAGGCCACTTCCGCCATACAGGTATAACGATAGAGAAAGTGTAAGTGGCCGCAGTTCCAAAAGGCGAGGCATGTGAAATGAGTAGCATAAGCGGTGTAGAATACCCATCTCGTGATCCAGTGTACTTTGTTCTTTCTAGCTCCTTAAATCAATAATATTTTGTATTAGGGGGAGATCCTGTGTCTGGTCCTCACTCTGAGATAAAAATGTGTTAGTTTATGAGAAACAAGGCAAGAACGATAGTCATTTTTGACAAGTTCGATTCCATATTCGCAATATGTCCTCTCACGAGGACCCATGTTGCGAAAGGCTGTTGCGACATCGAAGTCGATTCATACAATTCTATCACAAGACACAACCAGCGTATTTTTCGGGTAAATATCGTGGTGGTGAACATAGGCACGATAGATCTCTTGTATGCCCATTAACCGCATCATGAAAGAGATTTTCAGAATAATTCACACGAATTAGTCTTTCTGCGTCCGCCAAATACTCAAGCAGGATCGTGGCTGAAACTTATCGACGACCAAACGTTGAAGCGGAGAGTGGAAAGCGGACGGATCAATTCGATCAATGTAGCCGTGAAAAGCCGGAAAAAAGCCGCGATTGCGCACACCGAATTTGCGGAGATTATGATATACAAGAAGAAATATATGAAAACCAGTTCTAACTTGATATACTAGCGCATCATGGTGTTATGATACCTTACAGATGGCACTTATTTAAGAAACGCAAGTGTAATCGGTACCAAGGGCCAATAAAGAGACCGGTTGCATATACCCAGACTCCAGGCTTACAGAGGCGACCGTTACTGCCTTTCATGTCGAAAACATAAGAGGTGCTCTTTCAACCCCTAATCACATGATAGGCTAATCCCAATATGAATAATTCGTAAATAACATGTTTTGTACCTACAAGGTAATGATACCAAACTTTTACACATGGGACGAGAATTCAGATATGCTCTCACTCCCATTAACTTGACGACCCTGTACTCTCTTAGTAATCCCTCATATCCTCATCAATGACCGTGTCCGTCAGGGATTTGACAGCCTACAATCCACTGTTTACACAATGAACTCCAGGACTACTTAGCCTTCTTCAAAATGTCATTTAGCCGCCTTCTTTTCGAAGCGTTACTTGACTTCGGTTCCTGTTCTGCTGATGATTGATCTGACGACGCGGTGGAGGTGATGTTGTTGTCGGACGTCGCTTGCGGTCTCTTAGACTCCTGTCTTGTTTTGAAAATTTTCGCTAGATCCTCGTAGAAAGTAGCAAGGGTCGTCTCCGATATTAGTCGATCAGGATGGTCTTCTGCGAGGATTTCTGTACGTATCGCGACAACATGCTCTAGCAGCTGGACTGCCTCCTTGACCTGTCCGTTTGCTAGGTATGCTACAGCAAGCTCGTGCTGCGATGCCAGTCGATCAGGATGGTCTTCTGCGAGCACTTCCGCTTTTATCGCGACAACATATTCTAGCAGTTTGACTGCCTCCTTGACCTGTCCGTTTGCTCTATATGCTATAGCGAGCATGTGCTGCGACGCTAGTCGTGAGGGATGGCCTTCTGCGAGCATTTCTGTACGTATCGCGATAACATGCTCTAGTAGCTGGACTGCCTCCTTGACCTGTCCGTTTGCTAGGTATGCTATAGCAAGCATGTGCCGCGATGCTAGTCGATCAGGATGGTCTTCTGCGAGCGTTTCCGATTGTATCGCGACAACATGTTCAATCAGTTCGACTGCCTCCTTGACCTGTCCGTTTGCTAGGTATGCTGCAGCAAGCTCGTGCTGCGATGTCAGTCGATCAGGATGGTCTTCTGTGAGCACTTCCGCTTTTATCGCGACAACATGTTCTAGCAGTTTGACAGACTCCTTGACCTGTCCGTTTGCTCTATATGCTATAGCGAGCATATGCTGCGACGCTAGTCGTAAGGGATGGTCTTCTATAAGCGTTTCCGATTGTATCGCGACAACATGTTCAATCAGTTTGACTGCCTCCTTGACCTGTCCGTTTGCTAGGTATGCTGCAGCAAGCTCGTGCTGC
>ERZ1673737.3048-NODE-3048-length-13189-cov-4.754454_pt1 | contig 13189 bp, 14 predicted proteins | sample MGYA00580211_ERZ1673737 | MGnify/ENA primary metagenome ERZ1673737 (study PRJEB41218, sample SAMN15661789) | gut metagenome | host: Homo sapiens | place: Canada: London | collected 2015-08-20/2019-03-30 | study: EMG produced TPA metagenomics assembly of... | reverse complement strand
CATTACACGAGACTTGCAAATGGGGCGCTACCCATCGCTATGGCGAGTATGTATCGATATCCCTTCTTTGAACAAAGACTGTCGACCTAACGCGCCAGCAGAGGCCCAACTGACACAGGTATGGCTCGTCTAACCCTCACCGACGACGATGCCAGTGTGCGCAAGTGGTTTGCCACTGAAGTCCAGAAGCTGGGTTGCACTCTCTCCGTGGATGAGATGGGCAACATGTTCGCGCGCCAGTCAGGTCGACTGAACTCCCCTGTTCCAATGATCGCAATGGGAAGCCATTTGGATACTCAGCCTCGCGGTGGTCGATATGATGGTATCCTTGGTATTATGGCTGCGCTGGAAGTTTTGCGAACCATGAAAGAGAGCAAATTCCAGACCAATTATGATGTCGGCGTGATTAACTGGACCAAGTATGTACTTAGCTCACTTTGTGACGCTGGGGGCTCTATTCGCTAACCAAAGTGCGCAGTGAGGAGGGAGCGCGCTTCCCTAAGTCCATGTGCTCCTCAGGTGTCTGGGCTGGAGCCATCCCTATCCAGAAAGCTTGGGATCTACGTGATATCCACAATCCCAACGTCACTCTTCGCTCCGAGCTTGAAAGACATGGATATCTCGGTGACATCTCTTGCTCTAGCGATCCGGCCACCGGGTACCCACTCGGAGCCCATTTCGAATTGCATATTGAACAGGGACCGATCCTGCCAGAGACTGGCCGGTCAATCGGTGTTGTTCGCGGAGCTCAAGGATACAGATGGTTGACCATGACGGTGCACGGAAAGGATGCGCACACTGGAACAACGCCTTTCAGTGCCCGTCAAGACCCATTGCTCGCATCCTCCAGGATGATTGCCGCTTCTCACGATATCGCCAAGAAGCACGATGCGTTGGCTTCCACTGGCATTATCAGAGTCCCTTCCAACGCATCCACAAACACTGTCTCATCACAAGTCACTTTTACACTTGACATTCGTCATCCGCAGGATAGTGTAGTGCACGCTGTGCAGGATGAATGTCTCAGAGCTTTCGACGCTATTGCATCCCAGGATGGAAAGGGCGTTTCGTTCGACTGGACATTAGACACTGACTCTCCGGCTGTGGAATTCGACAACAACTGTGTGGCATCTATCCAGGCTGCCGCAGACCAGCTTGTTGGCCGAGAGAAGTCCATGCTCATGACCAGTGGTGCAGGTCACGACACGGTCTACACTAGCAAGCACTGTCCCTCTGCAATGATCTTTGTCCCCTGCAAGGATGGAGTCAGTCACCATCCAACTGAATATTGCAGCCCGCAAGACTGGTAGGTCTTCCCACTTCTTCGACTGGCATACAGAGACTAACTTTCGCAGTGCTCTCGGAACACAGGCACTTCTGGAAGCTGTTGTGCATTACGATCAATTCCGGGCAGAGAGCGAAGGACAAACATAGTTGGTAGTGTTCTTTCGGCTTTGAAGATGTCAATTAGATTACTATGCGTGTGTGGAGTGTCTTTCTTTATTGCTTCAAACCTCTGGGAATCCAATCACAGTCGATCAACCCTGAAGAAGAGAAGCATTGAGCCTAGCCCTATTCGCGCATAGCCGCTGTGTTCCCCAAATTGCTGGTCGAGCATTTGCGGGTAGTACCGAAAACCACCGACATCCTTCACCGTGAGGTTCTGCCAGTATAAGCCGAGCTTCCCAGCTTTCTCACATGCTTCTTCATCTCGTTCTTCATTGCCTGTAAGTCTTCGGTCAGAATTCATACGGTATTTTTGCCCGTCGAGAGGCAGCTTCATCGCCTGGATATCGGAGTCTGAATATTGCATTCGATAAAGGAGTGCAAAGTTTGTGATTATTCAACATCGCGACCTGCTCGGGATGATTAATAAACCTTTCTATTGCCACTGCTTTATGGAATATCTCTTCAGCTGCCTCCTACAATATCCTTGGCTACGGCGGTATCTTTTACAAAAGCCATTGCAGATTCATCGAAACATGGTCAACACGAAAGGGTCTCGGCAAAGAGGACGTCCTCGGACAGACACGGATGAAGAGAAACAACAAGATGTGAGTAGAATTGCATGATAGATAGGATACACGCAATGCTTATTTCATTTAGAGGCGCCGCAAGCAGCTGCGTTCGGCCCAGCAACTGTATCGCAAGCGGAAAGAGAACACCATCAATACACTGCAAAGTCGCGTGCACGAGCTAGAAGACGGAATTGACCAGATCAGCCACTCGTTTTTGGCTTTCAGCAGTCTTCTCTTGGAAACCGATGCCCCGAAGCAAGATCCACGTGTTACTCTGACCCTCCGAGAACTAGCTCAACAATGCCTGGCACTTGCTAAGACGGGATGTGACGATATTGAGGAGGTAGATCACCTCAGAGCTGCTGCTCTCACCGAAAGCAATGTGGAAAGGAATTCAGTACAAAGTGACAGCCATTCGGACACCCTAGAAAGTGCTATAAACACCGTCAGGCGATGTCAGAGCCCAATGGAACAGTACAAGACACTATTACCAGATACACAACAATCGTCATCGCAATCTCCATCGACCTTATCATTCAATACAGCTATCGCACCGTCCACTTTCCACTCGTCCGCTCCATTCTTCTATATATCATACCCTCCGTCAAATTCCTTGCTCACTAGCACAAGGAACAAAGGGTGCAGAGATTTTTCACAATTCCTGATTAAAGTGTGCTGTCAAACTGGGTACCAACTCCTTGTCAACTCTCCAGACGACATGAAGATTCAAGGAATCTTTGGGACTTTCCTTTCTCCAATGGAGCGAGATACCTTCATTTCACATTTTTGCAGCGGACTTCAAGATCATAGCGGAGATCTGGTTGATCAAATGGCTACCGTTTTCTCGCTGCTACCTTCGAAAAGAAGTAACTATACTTCCGAGCCGCTCTCAAAGTTCTATATGGCGTCGAACTCGACAGCCATGCCTGAGCTGGATGATTTAATGGACGCTAGAGATGTGCAGGGTATGCTCTTTGAGAGGGGATTTCGTTTCAAAGAAACTGGGCCCCGGCCCTCTAGCTCTAGCCTTAATTCGACATTTGACGTGGCCGCTTTTGCCGAATGTGAGTTGCTCATTACTTGAAAATAGTGGAAATTCAACTGACATAAAATCAAAGTACTCGCCATTCAATGTATCTGTTTTGGATATGGCCCTGTATTCCGAAGGCGGAACGTTGAGACTTCATTGCGCCTCACAACGGCTGATAATCCTAGTGCTTTCAATAGTCTCCTGCCTGATCCGAGGGTAATTGACTCCAGTCATGAGCTTTAGCAGGTCAATTTGGCCTAGGAGGAGAGTGTGCAGGCTCGGTCAGAAATGACATGAGCCTGGGTCAGCTTTGTTCAAGATGACCGGACCATATTCGAGGACAATACCAAGTTGAAGCTTCAGAAGTGCAAATTTTGGTGACTCCGGCGGAATGGTTTCACTGCCCGTCTCTAAGTGCGGAAAATAGCGCTTCGCATAATTGCCCTGAAGGGCTGAACCAAATTTTAATCCAGCATGATCCCCCTCCCCCCAAAAAATAGCAATCCTACAGCAAATATAAATATCCGTGTATGTACAATGATGTTCCACTTCCTGAAACGAACTTAGATCCTCGTTAAGACCTATCGTACCCTAGTCGACGTTCACCTATCAGGCTGCCCTCATGGCGCGCGACATCGAAATCGTTGTGACGATTCAGCAAAGTCTAGCACGGTTTTGAGCAATAAGCTGGGAAGAGGCAGTCTAGATTTTTCCTACACAAGAGAGTCGCTACTCGTGGCAGCGCAAAATAATAGGTACAATGTGCGAATTATGCATTGTTGATCGCACCACTAACATAAACCTCTATGATAATAAAGAGATGGAGTGAGACGTCTTAAGTCATTTTACGCTGAGCTTCCCGAAGTTTTACTTTAGTAATTTTCGCCAAGAGTAATTGCTCGTACTGCTTTTTCGCTATCTTAAACGCATCCTAATCTTAATCTGCCAACAACCCTGCATCCATTCACCTTCCTAGACACGAAAGAAGCCCCTTCTAGTAGATTGGTTGGGCAGCAAAATAGATTGCTGCCAGATAGTTCCAGCCCTTACGAGCTAAAGACCTTGGACCAGTCCTGCTTTTTGAAGTAGTCCGCCACGCTATCAAGCTTGGGTGCGTGTTCCAACTATACAGGTTAGTGTAAAGAACCTCTCACAACAATGCATGACACTCACATCCTTAGGATTTATGATGGTTGGATCTCCTCCGTAATATCCAAACTCCTTCCAATACCCCCAGTTGTCATCAAGTTCCTGCTGTAGCTCAGGGGGGAAAGGAACGACTGACTCCCCCTTGGGTAGCACGACGGGTTCAGCCTTTATACCTGTCACTTGCGAGAAGGTTTCAATAAGGTCGCGCAGCGAAATCCGGGCTCTATAACCGATGACCTTCTTTGGAGCTGAATCAAGCACTATGGCTTTGACAATGGGTCCAGTGTCTTCTTCCGCGGCGATAAAAGGTAGCTCCACGTCTGGGTCAAGACCCCCGATAAACTGGGCCACTCCATCCGCATCCTGGGAAGAATAAGTCAATATTTATAAAGAGGAGGGAGGCCGACAAGGTACCTTTCTTGGAAGAGTAATAGGATTGGAGACAAAGTTGTTCAAGAAGTACCCAGCCTGGAAGATACTTGTTCTGGCCCACAACTCAGGATGGTTCTCGCTGCCGTAAGCCTCGGCCTTGGCCTTGGAATCAAAGTGATAGACATGCGGGTATTTCCCATTGGACCACTTGTCTGCATTGGAGAGAGAGGATAGCACAAAACGTTCCAGGGTGTGGACTTTTGCCGCAGCGTCAATGACACCCTTCAATTGCTCAGTTTCGTGGTTAGCAGCCCAGACATTAAGAGGCTGAGCTGCTGCTGCTGCCTTGGCTTGACTAGCGGGATCGCCAAACAATCCCCAGAAATCGCTAACTACGAAGATAACATGGGCGCCCTTAAAGGCCGGGATAAATGAGGAAGGATCATCCAGATCAGCTTTGACCACTTCTGCACCGCGAGTAGCCAATGCTTGGGCCTTTGAGCTCGAAGGGTTTCTGGTAATCGCGCGCACCTGCCAGCCAGGTTCCTGCAGGAACGCTTCTACAACAGAGCCGCCCTGGTTACCGGTGGCGCCAAGAATAACAATTAGCTTCTTGGAAGCCATGACAAAGATATGTTAGAATGACTGGATTAACTGACAATCCTGAAGAGTCAGAGTAACGGAACATGTGTTGGGTTGCCTCCGTTTTATAGTCAACGGCTCTACGAGGATCGTTGGTTTGGATTGCTGGATAACGACGGTACCGTTTTGTCACCGACGACCACCTCGTTATTCAGCTACTTAGAAATTCTAGAAATTCCTTTAAAGTCTCCGAGGATCGGTCCAACTGAACCACCCGAACCGTCAAAAATACATGTCAACCTTCAAACAGTGGCAAAAAAACCTAATATGTTGGCTCCAAGCACTCTTGCGAGGACCCGCAGATCTCTGTGGCGCAAATCATATAATCATGTTATCTAACTATTTAACTAAGTTAAGTTAACTTTGGCTTGAATAGTAATCAATCCGAGACTCTCAAGGAAACAGGACCCACTTTAGCGCTAATCGTTTGTGACCTCCTTTGAATCAACCGTCTCTAGTAAGCAGCCCCACCCCATTCTCAACATCTAATCTCTGGTTGGTTATGCTGATTAATTACCTTCGCATGCTTTATCATCGTAGAGCATGAAACCCGCCTCAGCCCGGTGTGTGCTAACTTTCTTTCAAAGTTATCATAGAACCCGGAATTACCAATGGGTCCTAGTGGACCCACTGTTGAAGGGTGGAATGGATAACTAAGAAACTGATAGACGCTGAATAACAAAGAATAGTTAATAATTAGTAAAGAATGCCCTCCTAAATATGTCTCTGCTTCTCCCAGTTACCTATATATATGACGCACAATCTGGCTCAACTAGCATATTCGCAATTCACGCAACTTTATTCTCCATAACACATTGCATATTTTTCGCAAATGTCTCTCGTTCTGATTACCGGAGTCACAGGCTTCATCGGCTCCCAGGTCGCCCTCCGCACCTTAGAGGCCGGTGTCAATGTTCGTCTTGTGATTCGGCGCGAAGATCAGGCTGACAAGCTACGCCGGTGGGGTGCGCGGCTTTGGAGACAGAAGTGGGCGACGGAGGATTGAAAAGGCTTCTTGCCCACCCCGGGCCTGGAAGCGGAAAATTCATCCCCACTATAAGCAGCTCGAACTAATACCGGGTCACCACAGTATTTGAGGAAGTAACGTTGTTATCTTTACTGTATTCTTGATTTTATTTTCTGGGTATCACTCAAATTCATAGGATAATCCTGGGTTGTTCCACAACCCGGTGGCAGGTAAATGGCGGCGTGTTATAGCACGAGGTGCTTCCATTCTCCACCTGTTTTCTCACATACTTAAAGGCAAAACCCTAATGGGTCTCACCGTCAGATGCCCCACCCCCGTGGGATAGGATCGGGTCGAGGGTCCATAAGTTAGACCCGTGGGCCGGTTCACTACCAGATCAGTCTACTCATAGACTTTGGTTAGCACTTAATTACTGCTATAATTTGTAGAATTCCTAGTCTAAGAATAATAATGTGAGGTGCACTTTTATCTATAGGTTATCTATTTACTATCAGACTAAGAATCTTTTGGAGGACTTCATCTTTGTGCTGGAGCAGCGAAAGAAAACTAGGATTCTATGTGGACTAGGAAAGTCCACCCCAGAAACTTGGTATCCCGGAAACCCTTCGGCCCTTTGCCATCATTTTGTCGGCTGTGGAATGCTGTCCTGGCCTAGATTGTTGTTCGGTTACATCTGGCGAGGCACTCTTAAGCGAGGCTCATTGTGCACGTTACCTATACTCGTATTTAAATAAAGCGTGACTGTGTAACTCGTAGAGGTAAGGGGCAGCCCTTGTTACATTTCACAAAGTCGAAAGACCACTATCACTAAGTTATTACCTGCAGAAGACCACAAGACTAGCAGTCTACACGTACCTCCTCTCATTGCCGACCTTTAGAATGAGAGGAAGGTAAGGGGATATAGGAGCAACATGAGTGCGTAGTAGGAGTATTACCTTTACCCCCGCCCTAAAAAGGAAATTGAGATGGAAAATTCGGATAAAAATTTCCCAAAAAGAAATAACCAAAAAGAAAGAAAATCTCGCTTCCTAGCTTATGCGTATTTAGGGAATTGCAGGGTGTAACATCATTACCGAATACTTTAGATCTACATTGCATAGGACTGTGCTACACGCCCTTTAACAAAAGAATCCAAGCTTCACTTGCCACCTGCTCTCCTAGTCAAATTTCACTCCCATCGTACCTCGTTTGTGAGACCGCCAATTATACGACATTAGAAAGGTCAACATCTTGCGCTTCACCCTCAACCCACGGTCGAAGACACGTATGATTATGTTGAAATCCCGGTCCACCTATTGGGCCGAATGGCACTCATCAATATGGCATACTCTAGCCATCATTGGCATACTGTGGCTGGTCTATCAATATCTGAGGCCTGTGCGAAACGTCCCCGGGCTGCCTGTCATCAATCGCGCAGAGCGTTGGGACATTTTTTCAATCCGAATGAAGCGTCGCTTCTTGAATCATGCAAGTGAACTTGTGAGAGAAGGCTTTGAAAAGGTGAGCTATACCGGAATACCCCTCTTCATCCTTCGAGTGCGTTCGCTGAGGGCCAAAAGTCCCCTAGGGGTTTTGTGATAATGTCTGTAAATGGGCCCAAATTGGTGTTATCCCCCGACTACGCAGAGGAAATCAAGAATGATGAGCGATTTTCCTTAGAGGAAGCCGGACTAAGGGTAAGCTGGCAGCGTTCCCTTGATGGGGCCACATGCAATGAATGTGCCTTGATGGTAATATCAAAGAATAGGACTACCCACGCAGTATTGACTGCTTGGAGCCTATCAGCGGGGGAAATCTACGGGTCCTGAGGGACTGCATCGCCAAAATTACGAGAAATCTAGGTATTACCGTGGTTTTCTGTGCTTACAGTGGACAATGTGTGCTTACATTTTTCGCATTGAAGCCTCGTTGACTGCGCCACTATCACATGAGACCAGCAAGTCATTGGAGGAGCATTGGACGAGCAACCCCGGTTAGCTGAGACTCACCGTACCTCTCTAGGGCAATATCTGGCTAATTCACGAGATTTTAGACTGGCATCCCGTCCCACTAGCTAGTGGCCTACAAAGGTTGGTAGTGCGAATTTCTGCCCGCGCCTTTCTAGGGCCGGAGATTTGCGGTGATACGGCATGGATTGAAACAACGCTGGATTATTTGCAAATGGGGGTTAGAACGGCCTTTGTCCTTCAGGTTTTCCCTCGTATCCTGTTCCCGCTACAAAGGTGGTTTCCACTTTGTCGCAGGGCGCGGAAGCATATTGATACAGCAGGGGATATTCTTCGTCCCATCATCAACCGGCGCCGCTTAGAAGGGAAGTCAGAACAGGATGCAATCAGTTGGTTTGATGAAGCAGCTGCCGGGGAGAAATACGACCCTGTCCTATCTCAGCTCTCCCTTTCCTGGGCGTCTACTCATACCACGGCTGATACAGTAACCAAGGTCATAACCCATCTTGCCCAAAGATCAGACGTCATCCTGGACCTTCGAGAAGAGATTATTGGGGCAATCAAGAAAAATAATGGATTGACAAAGTCTGCTCTGTCACAGATGCATTTACTGGATAGTATTTTGAAGGAATCGCAACGACTAGAACCCCTGGCATCAGGTATTTCTCTTTCCTTCTTTTCTTTTTCTTCTCTGTTGCTCGTCTTGGTACCTCGCTGACATTACACTCTTTTGTGCAAAGCCACATTGAACCGAGTGACTACGGAAGATGTGACTCTATCGAACGGCCTATGGATTCCAAAGAAAATGTATGTCTTGGTGTCAGCGCATCGTATGAGAGACCCGATCCTGTATCCGGACCCGGACAAGTTCGACGCCTATCGGTTTGTGAAGATGCAGGAAACGCAGAAGAGAAAAAGCGACACTGCGTATACTGCAGCCACAGTGGACCATATGGGCTTTGGCTATGGGAAGCACGCTTGCCCGGGCCGATACTTTGCCGCTCACGAGGTTAAAATCATATTATGCCATGTGATTCTGAAGTATGATATGAAGCTACCAGCTAATTCTGCATGCGGCTATACGATCTCCGGATTTTTTTCATTTGCCGGGCCTGAGAACCGACTTCTTGTTCGCCGACGCGTCGAAGAAATTGTCCTGTGAGGTTTGGCGCACTTGGGTTGACAGCGAGACGATTGCCCTCCACACCTGGCAGGCTGATGACGCCCAATTTCCCCTTGCCTAGGATTTCCAATACATATGTGACGCTGAATTAATGTCACAATGCACGTCCCATCAGGAGCATCCAGAATATGATTTGATTTGGGTTCATGAGAATTTTTAGTAAACCTAGCCTAAATTCATACAATCATCTCTTATGACACGACCTGTTGTGCTATGATTCAATGAGCAAATGATGGATCCCAGTGTTTGAACGGAGTACTTGTCACAATTGGGGTCTGCCACCTCCGTCTAATCGAATCAAAATCCGTACGGTTCGTTTGATTTACTTGGCATAAATGACCTGCATCCCTGAGACTATCTGGTCCTAATTTGATGTTTCGCCTCAAAATCTCAAGGTTGACTTATTGACAATTCTCTTACATAAATCGTCGTTCCTGCAAGGCCAATCCACATGCCACACACATGCATTCTCGTCCTGGAATGGCATTTAATTTCAAACGCCAAGTTCCAACAACCTTACATTGTCTTAGCTGCTGAATGTAAGTTAGCTGCTGAATGTAAGGAGCATGCTTTTTGGTCAACTGGCTTCTAGGGCCTGGACTGCACAAGCCTTACTACACGCACCCCAGCCATTCAGAAATGAAGCATATTTAACTCTCCTGGTTTCCGCCAGCTCATCTCATTTCATTGCCATACTCAAGGTTTGTGTGAATTCTTGAGACGGAAATCCGATTTCAAACGCTATGGCTCGCATGCAAGAAGATGCCGAGGAATACTTCCAGACTTGGAAGCCCGAGCATGCTATTGTCGACCAAGAGGAAAAGACAGAGAACATCGAGGTGCACAATTCAACTCCGGGTACACAAACCATACAGGCTAATCTTCTTTCCTTAGACTCGCAAATCGTCGTATGATGTGATGGCTGTACAGTGAGTTTTTCTCTCCCACCGACCCGCTTCCTGTGTACCACAATAAGCAATGAACCCCCTCTGATATTCAAATTATATCTCAGATACTACAATTTGGTTACCCGAATTTTCCAAAGCATGGGCCGGATGTGTGGCCATAACTGTCGGTTGTTCCCCAACGAAACCATCGAGCAGGCCTTGGTCAGACATGAGCACTACTTGGCACTACGCATGGGTATTCAGGAGGAGCAAAAGGTCTTGGATGTTGGTTGCGGTGTCGGGCATCCAGCTCGATCGATCGCTCGGCTGACGGGGGCACATATTACCGGAATCAATATCAGTGATCTCCAGTTGCGCCAGGCCCGTCAACTTACCCAGGACGCGGGTCTCGGGTACCAAATCAACTACGTCAACGAGAACTTCATGGAAATGTCCTTTGCCGACGAGACATTTGATGCCGCCTATGCTATTGAAGCCACCTGCTACGCGCCAAGTCTCAAGGATGTATACAGCGAGGTGTATCGAGTTCTCAAGCCCGGAGCGACCTTTGGCTGTTTCGAGGTAGTCATGACGGACCGCTATGATGACAACAATCCTGTGCACCGCGACATTCGTCACAAGGTGGAACGCGGTGGGGGTATCTCCCACATCGTTACGGCAAGTGAGGCTGTCGCGGCTATGAAAGCTGCGGGGTTTGAGCTGCTCACTGTGGATGACCTGGCGGAACGACCAGATCAGATTCCATGGCAGACGCAATTCGTACAACTTCCTCCTGAAACACGGGGCATCTTTCCCTCATTTCTCATGTACCTGATTGCAATTGCCCGCAGTTCAAGAATTGGCAGCCAGCTCTTGCAGACCATGTATGGGAAGCTCGAGGGGATGGGTATTATTCCGCCAGGGAGTCAGAAGATGATGGACCTCGTGGTGACAATTCTGGATGGGGAGTATCAGGGGGCTGAGTTGAAGATCTTTTCGTCTATGTTCCTGATGCTGGCGCGGAAGCCCGTGAAGTAGGGAGACGTTTGAAGCAAAACATTTCGGGCTTGAGTTTGCTTTATCTAACGTTCTGTAGTGGTGTAATCCGTGACAGTAGTGGCTTGAGGTGTCATATACGCCTCGGGAGTCATAATATCTCTCATTTCTGGTAGAAGGAAGTTTCAAGCATCATCACCTACCTCTCAATATGGCTAATGTTCTCCACTAAGTTCATTCATCTATTACAAGCCGGTAGTCGAGGATCATTATCGTCTACACATTCACTCCATGCTTCCATACTGAGCGGAGGAGCATTTGGTTGTCTGTTGTCTCTATTGATATCGACCCGTCTGCTACGCCAGACTGCCGTCGTGTCATCCCCATTTCAATGTCGATATTACTTCCAGAGTATTACAATCCTTTGACAGGTACTTGACGCAAATACCTACTGTGTACGGTGTGCCAGCAACACATTTCTGTATGGAGAGCGTGTAGGCTTCATCAGAGCCGAGGTCGGCCCAAGGCCAACCCAACCTAAACCTAGTCTTCCCAAACTCGAAAAGGTCCCAAAAAGCCCAGTAACTAATCAACATGTCATAGGCAAAGTAGTTCCCGGTCAGCCTGGTCAACCCAAAACTCCATACTAAAAGTGATTTTTCAGGTCGCAATATATCAACAACGAGAAAATGATTTTGCTTGATTTTTGGTAGTGTATGGTTTCTTATAGTATATATTACATAACTGGCAAATTCAGAGAATTGTGGTTTACTTAAATTACCAAAATACGCTCTGATCGAGCGACGTAGACGTATATATCTATAGCATCACGCCCTAAAATGTTTCTCGACCCACCAAACATACCTAGTATGATATATAAACAGTAAGATATCTTAAGACTATCTAATTAGTCCTGGGCGTTGGAATATAACGTTGGGTTATATTGCATTTGGTATGGTGGTTTGGGTGACGAGGATGATCGGGAATTACGTCCGCGTAGTTAGTTCCCGGCTACCCTGGCCACCCCAAACCACTATACTACATGCAGTTTTTTAGGTCTCAATATATCTCAAGACTATGTGATCAGCCTTGAGTGTTGAAATATGAAGTTGTGAAATATTGTATTTAGTATGGTTGTAAAGGCCGCCAAGAAGTGCCGTTGACATTGAGTTAGTGTTAACTAACGTAATTGTGTGCCGATCCGGCTGTGATAATTCGAGAGCACCTCACATCACGTGAGGATGACGGAGTGACTAATCGATCGGATTCGACCAATCAGAGACCAGGGATATTGCCAGTTATGAAGTGCTCAGTTTGCAGAGATTGGAAAGGCGGAAGAGCGGGGCGGAACGGGTAGCGGGTTTAAATGGTAGATAGCCTCTGATCTCTTATTCTCTTCTCTTTTCCTTAACCATGATGTTTTCTTAGCATTAGAAATAGTATAGCGCAACTGACATATTCAGAATATCATTATTTACTCGCAATACCAATAATGCGATCCGATCGACCAATGTAGATATATATATCTATATATCAGGATGCGAAATTGAGGTATTGCTTAGTACTGAACATGCCTAATAGAATCAGAAGATTGGTTGATTGTCCTGAGATCGCTCAACCGATCTCAGGGGTCTATATAATCGTACTATGGCGTGTGATGCCACCATAATTCCGAATCCTGTACGAATAGTTACTAGGGGGAATTGGGTGAACGATGAATAAGACAATCCCGAAGGGGTATTTGACCACTCGCTCAGTTCGTCACTATATTCTCATACCCTAAAATATTTCTCGATCTAATGAGAATACCTTTTATCGTATATTGAACAATAAGATATCCTAAGACAAGATACTCAGCTTTGAGCGTCGAATGAAGCTTTGAAATATTACATTTAGTATGGTGTTTTGGGTGACCAGGACGGCCGGGTGGTCAGACCGGCTGGGAATTAGGTTACAATTTTCTTTTCTTTTTCCATTG
>ERZ1673737.3047-NODE-3047-length-13190-cov-4.412029_pt1 | contig 13190 bp, 13 predicted proteins | sample MGYA00580211_ERZ1673737 | MGnify/ENA primary metagenome ERZ1673737 (study PRJEB41218, sample SAMN15661789) | gut metagenome | host: Homo sapiens | place: Canada: London | collected 2015-08-20/2019-03-30 | study: EMG produced TPA metagenomics assembly of... | reverse complement strand
GTACAGTATGCTCTGGAAGCCGTGCTGTGCTGTGTTGGGATCATATCTGATTGTGGCGTGGTGTAAGTTTCGGGATTGCTTGCTCGTTTGGCTGTTCTATCATTTGTGGCGTTATGAATTTTGGTATCAGGCGATCGCGGAGAGAATATTAATACAGAGTACAGCAGAATAGAGTCGAGGTAGACGCGTATGGCAAAGAGGTCGTCCGAGACCTGAGAGCATCATCATCTCAATGACCTAGGGAATTACAGTCACGCAGTAGCCATTCCGATGGGATTAACTAGATGGGGACGACAACCAACAACGAACCTTAAAAAAAAAAAAAAAAAATGAAGCCACCTCACCAGGAGCTAAGACGTCCGGGATCAAACCAGGGCTCTGCACGGTACGGCTGAACAAAGTTAACTGCGTGTTTTGCCACTAGGTTATTTCGGCGGGATGTTGCAAAAGTAAGGGTTAAACGTGTTGAATGGGGTTGTTTGCCCGATTAGGAAGTCGGCTCCACTACTGACGTTGACACGTGACTTCCCCAGGTTCTGCCTGACGATCCTAGCAGTCCATTTCTTTTCTTTCTCTCTCAGACTTGCCTGTTTTTCTAGGGCTGGACAGGGGTGATCTTTAGCTGGGATTAATTGGTCGCATTAGGGATGTCTCACTGGTCTCTGGGCGTGTACAGAATGCAGAATCCAACATGTGTTTCCGACATGTCTGCTGTAGTATCCTTTCCGAGCAAGGAGAAGCCATATGGGCAGTTCCGCTCTTTCGGCGTCATTCGATACGGTATGAATCTAGAAGCATCGAACAATCTTGTCATAGGGACAGATGGATGAATTGGGGTACATAGTATGGCCATGTCTACTCCAACACAGGGGGAAAGTCTTTCCCAATGTTACACAACCAATGAAAATCGCATGTTCACAGCGTCGGGCGTACAGATACTGCAGTTACGGTGTAACTTTATGTAATTGAGTTGCAGTGGATCAGGCAACCCCCAATCTACTACTCTTGATTAGGCAAGCCAATATACCGAATTTAACTTAGACACGGTCATATCCGATGAAAGTAGTAGTTGATTCGCTGATCGTACTTCGTCACCGGTTAGATTCGCCGAATTCAGTTGGTTGAGTCTGGAGATGCGGGGAAATGAACCCGAGGATCGGAGGAGCAGTCGTTGATGGGGCGACTTGGAGGCGTTTTGAGGCATATAATTGCAATATTACCTACATTTGGCCGAGACATTTCGAACTTATCTCTAAGATGTCATGTTATGAGTTATTCAGTTATCATAGTGAACTGTAGATATGAACCCGTCTCTTGGTAATCTTAGTGCGAGATAAGCCCCTGAAGCCCTTTGCCACTTTACCGTGTCCCTAAGATCTCCTAACCGTGCGCCATTTTTCCTCCCGGAAAGCCACGCACAGATCATTACCCCTGTCCTGCGGGAGGCGTTTCTGGGCGCATTCGGGGAGACATTTGGGGCCGCAGCGGTGAAGTTTAGTTAAGGTTGGAAATTAAACGACCATCTTAACATTCCCCATGGGGTTTCTTATGGAGAACACAACGAACAACCAGCCGCGTGCGCAAGATCTACTCCACATGCGTCTCCACGCACTGATAACCTGTCGTCATGAAAAGCCCAATAGGTCTAGTGCGTGAGGGATGAGCGAATTTCCAAAACTTGATGGGGTCTGAAACAGAAATTAGCGTGGCGAGCGTCCGTAGACAGTTAGATGTGCACTCCACAGCACTCCACAAGTGGATCTCTGGACGACTGAGACGTCGAGCCGTCTTATCTCTGACGCCCCGTATACATGCGGTCTCACACCGGACTGTTAAAACCCGTTCGATGTCCCACCCCGTTCGAGGGTAGACTCAGCTTGTCTCTCGAGTTCACTCTATACTCTATATCACTATGACCGACATGAAGAAGGAAGACCTTGAAGGTCTTGACCAGGACATTCACAATGCCCCTGTAATGGCCCACGATGATGTCTTTGGAGAAATTACAGAGGGTGGTCCCAACTATCGCAACGTATGTCTCTCCAGTCCTGCTTGAATTGGACTCGATTAACACCCCATCAGGTAGGATGGGCCGGAACAGTGGTTCTCATGATGAAGACTCAGATTGGTCTCGGTGTGCTGTCCATTCCTAGCGCTTTCGACACATTAGGCCTCGTCCCGGGCGTGATATGTCTGCTCGCGGTTGCTGTCATCACTACTTGGTCCGACTATATGGTTGGCGCTTTCAAACTCAAGCATCGTGAAGTCTATAGCATTGATGATGCTGGTGGCTTGATGTTCGGTCCGATTGGTCGTGAAATTTTTGGCTTTGTATTCTGTCTATGTACGTGTACACTCGAGTTGCAGGGAGAATCACCCCTAACCATCTTATAGATTGGATTTTTGTCGCCGGCTCCGGAATGCTCGGTCTTTCAATCGCTCTGAATTCAGTCTCGACTCATGCAACCTGTACTGCCGTCTTTGTCGCCATCTCAGCCATCGCAGGAATTGGATTCGCCAGTATCCGCACACTCGGCCGTATCAGTTGGCTCGCTTGGATTGGTCTCATCGCCATCATAACAGCAAGTAAGGCATCCCTGAAGCCAGGAAGTGAACAAGAGAGAAGAAGAAAAAGAATCCATAGCTAACCACTGCACTACCAGTTATGATCGTCACCATCGCCGTTGGCGTCCAGGACCGTCCGGCCTCCGCCCCTCAAGAAGGACACTGGCAATCCGACTACAAAATCATCGCCAACCCAACATTCGCCGAAGCCGTCTCCGCCATTTCCTCAATGATTTTCGCCTATGCTGGTACACCTGCCTTTTTCTCTGTCGTATCCGAGATGCGTGAGCCCCGCTACTATACCCGGTCTATGATCATCTGCCAGAGCACTGTGACAGCCATCTACATCACCATCGGCATTGTGGTGTACTACTACTGCGGCTCATACGTCGCCTCGCCAGCTCTAGGTTCGGCAGGTTCAACCGTGAAGAAGGTCAGCTATGGGTTTGCCATTCCCGGTCTATTGGTTTCGACGATGCTATTCGTCCATGTAAGTTTGCCATCCAACTTCCACATATACATCCAACAAGGAGACAAAAAAAGGACCTGAACTAATGCAAACCAGCTCCCTGGAAAATACATCTTCGTCCGCGCCCTCCGCGGCTCAAAACACCTCACATCCAACAGCATCGTCCACTGGACCTCCTGGCTCGGCTGCGTAAGCGGCGTCGGATTAATCTCCTACATCATCGCCAGCGCCATCCCCGTCTTTGACAGTCTCGTTTCGCTGATTGGTGCTCTGCTCGGTACATTCATGTGCTTCCAGCCTATGGGTTGTATGTGGCTGTATGATAACTGGAGCAAGGGTAAGACGGAGAGGTCGCTTAGGTGGACTGCTATGGCTTGTTGGAGTGTGTTTGTTATTGCCATTGGTTCGTTTATGATGGTTGGTGGTACTTATGGCTCTGTTGTTAGTATTATTGATAGCTATAATGCTTCGGGGGGATCGAGTGCTTGGTCTTGTGCCGATAACTCGAATTCTACTTAGGATTGAGTTCGGGGGGTTGTTTTTGTTGGATATATACCTATCTGTTATTTTTAGAATTTGGTCAATTGAATCATTAGATTATGACTTGCTATTCCGTATTTGTGTTTTGAAGTTTCAATCCGTAGGGGTTTTGAAGTAGGGGTTCTCTGACATGCTCAATGGGCTTGTACTAGTTGTGCTGCTACTGATGTTGAATAGTCAATGAAGGCTATTTCTAAGATCTAGACTTGTCCATGATTTTAAATTACCACTGACTGAAGAGGAGTATAACTTTCATATTCAAAGTCAGGGTTTGAGTCATGTCCATAGACTGGGAAAGCTTCGGTCGATGTACACAATGGACTTTGCATTCAATTTCCTGTTTCCGACAATCTAGAAGTTGGCTAAGCCTTGCCACCTGTATCTTGTCTTCTTGTTTACTAATGTTTTTCAAACGTTTCGTTCTTTAGCCTTTACAAGAAAAGTTGACACCTCAGGCCTCACACCCCGGACATTTGCTTATCACACGTGATCTGTAACGTCACATGCGCTGCGCCTCCAGGCCTCACTCTCACCTGTTTCTTTCTCCAGTGCTTCATTACCACTGAGCACCCACGACAGTCAGACATCGACAACATGGCTGCAAACGCCAGATATGAGCCCGCTCCCCAGCGGGACTCCTTCGAAGACAACGCCTTCTCCCAAGCCCCTCCCTCATACCAGGCTACAGCAGACCCGGAGCCTCGCAGCGAAGACGATAACCTACCGGATGATTTCAAGGTAAGCGACGAACCAAGTGAAGCAGACAACAAAAACTAACAACTCGCGCAGTTCGGGGGCATGGTAGCCGAAGGCACGATTGACATCCGGATGCAATTTGTCCGGAAAGTCTACTCGATCCTGTAAGTATAAAGATGCAGATCCGTGCATCGAGCAGCTCCAATATAGATATTCAATACTAACACTGGAACCCACCTAGAACCGCCCAGCTCCTCCTCACAACAGTCGTGAGCTCGATCTCTTTCTTCAATGCTAGCTACCGCACCTGGATCCAGGGTCACCCCTGGCTGATGATAATCTCCGTCTTCGGTGCCTTGGGCTTCATGCTAGCAACCTTCTGGAAACGCAAGTCATACCCGGCAAACCTACTCTTCCTCTCTGGCTTCACCATTCTAGAGGCATACTCGATCAGCGTGGCGACATCCTACTACGAGGCCAATATCGTGATGCAAGCGCTCGTCCTGACGCTTGGTATCTTCGTCGCCTTGACTCTGTTCGCATGCCAGACCAAGTATGATTTCACGGACTGGATGCCGTACCTGTTCGGTGCGCTCTGGTTTATGATTCTATTTGGGTTTGTGGCTATGTTCATTCCCTTTGGTAGTACTATTGAGATTATCTATGGTTCTCTAGGTGCGCTTATCTTCTCTGGGTATATCCTAGTTGATACGCAGCTTGTTATGCGCCATTACCATGTCGAGGAGGAGATTGCCGCTTCTATCTCGCTTTATTTGGATGTGCTGAATTTGTTCATGTCTATTCTGCGCATCCTGAATGGTGCTAATAACAACAACTGATCGTGGCTTCGGCTTTGGTTTTATGGATATATCGATTTGACCGTTCATTTGCTTTGACGAATCCTGAGATAGGGGCAAGCAATTGCTGAGCCTTGAAGTTATTATGGTTCCCGGATCTGGTCGCTGGGACGTGTGGGTTCTTGTTCTTCATCTTGATTTGGCTTGGATTACGCTACAGTACATTTTCTCTTCGCTCAGAATCTGATTTCTATGGACTTTTTGTCATCGGAACCCCCCTTTTCAATATGATCTCCATCTACGATTCAATTCTTAAGCCGTACAAATATCTGTCATAGTAAATGTAGAACAGTCAAGGAAATTACTGTAGTATGAAAGAGCAACCAAGACGATATATACAACACTCCAAACTCCCAACATGGACAATCAGAATCGAACTGAAGATAGACTGTGCAAGAAACCCCGGGAAAAGCAGCAAAAAAAACTCTAGTCACGCGCAGATAGCAGAGATGCAACGATCTAACCTGGTGTGGGAAAGACAAATCAAGGAATGGGATTTACCCAACGTATATCTTATACCAAGGGGTGATAACCACACTCGGAGCAGAAAAGAAGAAGCCAGTCATGTAGTAAAGAGAGCCTATCAATGCGAGGCTATGAAGAAAGTGTTCGTAATCAGACAGACGACCATGACAAGGAAGCCATAAGCAGCCAATGCCAGACTAAGCGGTCGAAGGAGTGCCTTGCGCCAGTGCTTCTTGCTACGGAGCAAGAGGCCACTCTCAGTTAATGAGCGGGAGAGAGAACCCTCGCCTTCATCGTCGTCGTTCTCTGAGAGGTCATCATCCGCCTCATCATCCTCCTTCATCAGACCGCGGTGAGTAGGCGAGTCTGGCGAGGAGATTTTGTAGTAGAACAAGCCGGGCAGAATGAAACTGATACTCGTGCTGCCGGTGCTACCGACGTAAGCCAGCACGGCTTCGAGGGAGGACACGGTCATAGCGACAATGTAGCTGAGGATTAGGATGGTAGTCGTGATAATTGAGAAGCGGAGATCGCTCATGGGTTCGGGGGTGCGGTTTCCACGCGGGCCTAGCAGCGGATGGCGGTGCGGGGAGCCCTCTGTGCCGCTGGTCTGGGATCTTGGACGCCATTTCAGTACCGCATCGACTGAGGCCCGGCACGGGTGGCACTGGAGTGGGTAAGAGAAGACAACCAGCATGACAATTGCGGCGCGGCCGATTGTTGCCGGCACACCGGGCGGATACATGCCAACGATGTTGCCGCCGACGCTGTTGCCGAAGGACAGGTAACCGGTGATGGCGACGAGGATGTAGGTTCCAGCGGCGCTGCCGATACTAGCGAGGACAACGGCTGTTGTGCGGAAATGGCTGTTGTTGCCGATTTCGTTGAGGATAGAGAACATCTATAAGAATCGTTAGATATGTCGGGCTTCTTGTGGTAGTGCGAACATACATTTTGATGGCATGTGAATGCGAACACGATAACTGGTAGACTGCTGAGAGTTGGGACTGCGCCTGCCCAGTGGCCGACGCGAATTGGACCCCGGTCTTCCTTTGTATCTCCCAGGACGAAATGATACACCACCAAGACGACCAAGTAGGCCATGGATACCAAGGCCGCAATACTAGTGTATTTCAACGAGTCTAGTCGGCGTAGATAGGAAAGGGGAATCACGATCAACCTGTAATCAATGGTCAGTACTTCACCCTATGTCAAGACAAGTCCAAGGCAACGAACATAAAAGCAGTAACCCAAAAGTGACGGTCCACCAAGAAATCGTATGCAGGCTCAGCGCCGACAAAGCCCTGTACCACACCGGGCATGAGATCTCCGATGATAATCAAGTAACTCACGCCGACACCGAAGCATTTGATCGCAATAGCACCATCAAACACCACAGCCGCATTAGGGTATGTCAATTGCGATAAGGCGAAGAAAGAGGCGCTTCCGCGGTCGAGATATTGAGCGCATAGTGATTGTAGATAGAGGCCGAATCCTGCGGCACATCCAGACCAAAGGATCACGCAGACTCCGAGGACAATTCCCATGTGGGAGATGGCCAGTGGCATAGCAAGCACGCCGGCGCCGACAACTAGAAGAAACCATATTAGAATCGAGAGTTCCCCATGTCCCAGGATATCTTAGCGCCCTTACTCGTATTCACCAGGTTGATGACGCTACTGGCCCAACTCGCCTCGCCTGCGACATCTCCAGCTCGTTTCGTGCGGCCTGAACGTCTGTAGCAAATATCAATTAGCCATTCCTTGCGATGGAACACTTCAGTCGTAGACTTACCTGCGTAGTCCAGATCCGGCGGACGGGCCTACCCCGATAGCAGCCTCCTCCATGATTGAAGATCAGATATGAGCGGAAACGCAGTTGTCGAATTCGTAGGGCGCGCAACACATAACAGCGGCCACTGCCAGCGGAGCCGAGATAAAAAAGAATAGAGAGCTTTTGAAACGTGAGAAGAGAAGGAAAAGGCCAGTTGGGGCCTTATCGCGGATAGCACATGACCAGGGCGGACCCTTCTCCATGCAAATCTCGACCCTCCGCTACACTTGACACCACTACGTCTGTACGTGTATTTGGTTGTAACGCCGTGGTTGTCGTGATTGCATGTTTGCCAATGGCTACATAAATGGCGTGATATGATCTAGAACTTAGACAATCCCCAGCCTTTCTGTGACAAAAGTCGATAACTCTCCGCCTCCACCTGATGATGATCCGACGCCGTATTTCCAGGCCGGTTGCCAGGACCAGGATCATTAAATTGATTCACAGCCCGCACAGTCTTTGACACCTCTAGGATGGTACCACCCTCGACCTGATATTGCGGCCCACGACCAGACCGATCCCCAATAACCTCGCCCACCACTTCCTGCTGAACGAGCGCCAGCATAACAGTCGCCACCTCCTCAGGCGTCACCCACGCGTCGACGCTGTCATCAACCATCTTGATCTTCTCCGGATGATCGGTCCACAGCGGGGTCTTGATAACACCCGGAGCCACTGCTGTCACCCTGATCCCCAGTTTCTTGTCAAGATCAGCCAGCGCTCGGACCAGGCCGTTAATAGCATGTTTTGTGGCGCAGTAAATTGGTGCTGCGAGGTTTGCGTTCTGGCCCGCGATACTGGAGATGTGAACGATGTGCTTCGGGCGGCCGCTAGTTCGGTTCTTGAGGAAATGGGCGATGGCTAGTTGTGTCGTGCGGATTGGGTGCGTGATATTGATATCTATCAGCGCATACCGACCACCAGCGATCGAGTCCTTGCTCGGGTCAGCGCCGGGTGGGCGCCAGAAGTTGCTCCAGTGCTATATAGTTCGTAGTTAGACTTGTGCCGCTCTGTAGCGGTTGCTCTGTTGCTCTCTTACCGGCTCGTAGACTCCAGCGCCCGGGCAAACAATATCGATCTCGCCAAACTCTTTCTCTGCAACCTCGAACATCCGCTCGAGCTGCACCCAGTCTACCACGTTGGTCTGCTGGAAGACGACTCGCGCAGGCCCAGAGGAGTGCTTATCAGCCAGCACTTGCGCTTCAGGGCGCAAGGCTAGGTCTGCAATTAGGACATTGCATCCATTTTCCACCAGCAATTTCGCAAAGCTGAGGTGGATTCCTGACCGGAAAGTAAGCACACCGTCTACTGTACGACGTTCAGTCTCGGAGCGGAGTATAGAGACATACCGGAGCCAGCTCCAGTTACAATGGCAGATCTTCCTTTGACCGAGAGAGCCATATTTCAAGATATTAAGGATTAAACGACTCAAGTTACAGCAGTCCGCGACACTCCGGGGGTTCTGCAAACCTTTATACAGGCAGTGGAACTTGCTCGGGGTCCTTTGCAGCGCGTACCGTCTCCAATTTACCCCCGCGGGGCATTTAACCGTTGGAAGGTGGACCGAGGCCGGCGCAATGGCCGAGATTCCTATCGTATAGTCCAATGATACTCCGGCGGGCAGTTGGAACTTTGCCTCTTTAACCTGGGGTCATCTGATAAGTTGGCCCCTCTTTCCTACATATACTTGCATTGTGTTTTATGTAGGCGCTGTTCACAACTGGTCTGTATGCCGAGTCCAGTTCCGGATCAGCAAGTGGGACATTGGAGCACGAGGGGTTCTCGCTTCCTCTGCCTTTCTTGGAGACTGTGGATTTGCTGACATGCAAATCGGCGTGGCTAATATTGCCAGGTTGGGTTATTCAGGCGAATGCTATGGATTTTTATGTGATAGGAATGCGAGCAGTCCTACTAATTTATATGCAACTCCAGTCCTTTGCGTCATGATGGAAATTAGAAACCATACTAAGGTAGAGCTCCGTAAATGTAGTAACATTACTGTACATGCTTTAGTGGGACCTCTCATGGTTTCGGATAGCTAGTAATAGTACTTCCAGGTGGAATCCTCTTGCTTTAGAGCTGGAGGCTAAACAAAGAAACCAAAAAAAGGCCTAGGGGGAACATTTAAACTTATAGAGCGAATGTAGTGTAAAGCAAAATATATTCATTCGCATTCAGCGTGGACTTGGACTGTCCAAATCCTTCTTAGGCTCTGTATTCCGCATTCTTATACACCACTAATTATAGGCCTGCAGTAGATCCCCATCCCGCAAACCTGAGCGGACTTGCCGGCTTACCGAGTAATTCTTATCCGAATGAATTCTTCAAGGATTCTGTGGCATTCTAACTTGACTCTGGTGTCAATGGTGAAAAAGGTCATGGACTGATGTCATGAGGTCGGGTAGATACCCTAGTACGGTAAGTCAGTGGCACATCGCCCTCTTCCCGACTGCGGCACGAATACTGAATGAGGTAATCTCCCGCCACTAATGCATGGAGGCAGTTCCCCATGAAACATATAAATCACAACAAGATCCCCGCAAAATTCAAAATAACAACTTCAATCATGTCGATGTCAAAACTTCTTTCAAAGTCTGCCGTCCGTGCAGCCTCCACCGCGGCCCAGACCACCAAGGCCGCCGGTGATATCTCATCAGTCTTCCCTAGTCTGAGAGCCGACTACAAGCCCGAACCTCTTCCTCCTCGCTTCGCAGAGCTGAAGGAGAAGTTCTTTAATAAGAATAAAGATGCCCTGACAAGGAGTTGGGAGCGTCTGCTTCCTAGCCTGGACGCGGAAGTACAAAAGATCAAAGCACAGGGCAGCGATGTAGGTAGACATCCCTAAAGTTATATCAGGAAAAGTCTAACATGAACAGATTATTCCCTCTGTCAACTACTCCGATGTTGTGTCTGGCCAGGTATCTGAAGCCACATTAAAAGAGATCCGCCACCGAGGCAGCGTGGTTGTCCGCAATGTGGTCCCTCAGGACCAAGCCCTAGACTACAAGCAGCGGATCCGCGACTATGTGGCCGCCAACAAGGAACACGTCAAAGCCTTCCCAGCCGACTCTCCAGCTGTCTATGAACTATACTGGACCCCATCGCAGGCCGAAGCCCGCGCCCACCCCAACATGCTGAACACCCAGCGCTTCATGCAACAACTGTGGCACTCCTCCGACCCCGACAGCAAAATCTCAACGACAAACCCCCTCAGCTACGGAGACCGTCTCCGAATCCGCGACCCAGGCGACTCAAAATTCACCCTGGGCCCTCACATCGACGGCGGTTCCCTCGAACGCTGGGAAGACCCAGAATACAGCCGAGTCTACACCAAGATCCTAGAAGGCAACTGGGAGCAATATGATGCATGGGATGCCCGCCACCGCCTAAATGCCCAGATGGACTTGTACAACGGCGCAGGCGCCTGCTCAATGCTGCGCTTCTTCCAGGCCTGGTTGTCCATGTCTCACACCAAGCCCGGCGAGGGCTCGCTGCATGTCTGCCCCATGATCAACCACAGCACTGCTTACACGATCTTGCGTCCATTTTTCGAACCCGACACCTCGAAGCCTCTTCTTGATGCCACCTTCCCCGGCTCCATGCCCGGGGCCGCCCAGGAGTACAACCCCGTTACGCACCCTCACCTCGATCTCGAGGAGACTATGGTCTCAGTGCCGGAGGTCCAGCCTGGTGACTTTGCTGCTTGGCACTGCGATGCTCTGCACTCCGTTGACAAGGAACACCGCGGTACTAAGGACTCCAGTGTCATGTACATCCCCGCTACCCCGCTGTGCGATATGAACATCCAGTACCTGCTCAAGCAGCGTCAGGCTGCGGAGAGCCTTTCTCCTCCCTGGGATTTCCCTGGTGCTGGTGGCCCTGGCGAGGCTGGCTTCAAGGGTGCCGTTGACTGGTCCTCGCTTAGCCCCGAGGGTCAGCGTGCCATGGGTATGGGCAACACCCCTTGGGAGATCACCGATGCTATGAGCGAGGGTGAGAAGGAAGCCATCCGGTCGGCCAACAAGACTTGCTTTGGCGTGTAAGATCAATTACTGTCATTGCTGGTGTTATTTTGATATTTTTTTGATCCCACAAAACTGTACATATATCTGCATCTTAGGGGAAATGGGTGGTTAGTTTTTCTTCTCTCAAGTTCTCAACTGCTTTGCATAAACATAAATTTGTGTACGGATACCAATGTAAATCGATCTAGATCTCAGACCCGGAAAAAAGCAACATGCTCCTCCATTATGATTGGTACGTCGAATGGAGCTATGTTTCCCAAAAATGAGGTGCTCCAGGTTGCTTTCTATCGAGGTCTCCAGGTCCAGCCTCATCTGATCTCACATGTAAATTCAATTGCTACTCTATAATCCCAACAAAATGGTAGGCCCATACATTGCCACCCAGGCAAACATATTAAAGAAAAAAGAAGCTGAAGGAAAAAACGCCACAAACAATAGAGAAGTTCAGCTGGGATCCTAGCCCCATCAAAACAAATAGTCGCCCCGCATAGCACAGCCCGCGTGATCCGAACAGCTCACAAACAGAAAGTAATTCCCTAACAAGTAACTAAGGCTCAGCTAGGCGAGAGACAGCACAGCCGCAGTGGATTTCACTCAATCTAGGTTCGACGAGGGGGTCGATAGCGAGCAAATAAGCAAGAACCTAGTGTCTGGCTGAGAGGTTAGCTTCTCCGTGCTCTGATTATTGGCTATTTGCTGTCGCCGAGGTCGCCTAATCTGGTAGGATAATGTTGTGATTGAGGGGTTTTAGAAGATGAGGGGGGATATTTGATTCTATTTTGTTCTGTTTCGGGGTTGGAGCTGAGGCTGGTGTATTCGTGGGAACTAGTATAAATATGTGCTTGTCTCTTCCTGTGGCTTGTATCTCTACACAGTCTTTTATCTTCTCTTCTCCTGCCACTTTACTCAGATCTTCGTGTGATCATCTACATCATGTCTTACAACAACGACTCCGATAGCTATGGTAGCCGCAACCAGAGCTCCGGCTATGGCGACAACGACAGCTATGACAGCGGAAACAAGTCTAGTTCCAGCCGCAACAATGATAGCTATGGAAGCAGCAATGACAACAGCTACGGCGGCGGAAACAACAAAAGCTCCTACGGTAGCAACGATGACAGCTACGGAAGTGGCAACAAGTCTAGCTCCGGCCGTGACAACGATAGTTATGGAAGCAGCAACAACGACAGCTACGGTAGCAAGAAGGACTCGTCTAGCTACGGAGGCAACAGCGATAGCTATGGCAGCGGAAACAATGACAGCTATGAAAACAAATCTAGCTCCGGACGTGACAACGACAGCTATGGCAGCAACAAGAACTCATCCAGCTACGGAGACAACAATGACAGCTATGGAAGCAGTAACAACGACAGCTACGGCAGCGGAAACAAGTCTAGCTCCGGCCGTGATAACGCCGACAGTTATGGAAGCAGCAACAATGACAGCTATGATAGCGGAAACAAGTCCAGCTCCGGTCGTGACAACGATAGCTATGGCAGTGGCAACAAGTCTAGCTCCGGTAGCAACAATGATAGCTACGGCAGCAGCAATGACAACAGCTATGGCAGTGGTAACACCAACACCTACGGCAGCAACGACGACAGCTACGGAAGCAAGTCCAGCTCTGGCCGTGACCAAGACAGCTACGGTAGCAACAAGAGCAACAATGACACCTACGGTGACTCCAGCTACGGCAGTGGAAACAACTCCAGCTCTGGCCGTAACAACGACACCTAT
>ERZ1673737.3045-NODE-3045-length-13199-cov-4.114197_pt1 | contig 13199 bp, 12 predicted proteins | sample MGYA00580211_ERZ1673737 | MGnify/ENA primary metagenome ERZ1673737 (study PRJEB41218, sample SAMN15661789) | gut metagenome | host: Homo sapiens | place: Canada: London | collected 2015-08-20/2019-03-30 | study: EMG produced TPA metagenomics assembly of... | reverse complement strand
CGATGTTGATCTGGAGAGCCTTGTAACTATCATAGTCCAGAGAGTCCACATAAGCCCTCGCCTCTCATCTACCCTTCTGTTAACCATGTGCGACTGAATTAGATTCATTGACACTCAAATACTCTGTAACAAACTTAATATATTATAGCCCGGTGGGCCTTAAAGCAGGCTGCAAAAGAAAATGGCGCAGTGCAGGGCCTTGCATGAACCTTTGGGGCTGCGGAAATGTTTTGAGTAGGGTGTTCTGCGAATCTTCTTTGCCGATCGCTCAGCCAGCCACCTCCACTGGCATATAATGTGTCACGACGTATGACGTCAAATAGACTGATCAGCTAATGCCCCAACTTTGCTGGCGACGATTGTGAGACGCAAGCGCCAAATGATTTGAAAAGGTGGAGAACGGAAGTGCTTTCTCGAGCGGACCATCCTAAACAGAATGTTTCCGCTGTCTCATTCGTGCAAAGGCCAACTGTTCAATTTGTTCCACCCCACCTGAGCGCGGCGCATTAACCACGAGATTATTAGATAGTTTTCGTGGAAAAGATAGATGGAGGGGTATCCAAATTAATGTCCATGGATCCAGAATCTAGACCTCCTGCGAGACAACCACTGCGTCTAGCGTAAGGATATGCGGCTGTGGCAGTATCTATTTCCCTAGGTAATTTAAAGTCTTAAAGACTTGAAAAGGAGGGAATTTGAAAACAAGACGTCACAAGGCACTGATTGCAGCTTCGACGGGAGTCTATGATAGTTATCTTCGCCCCTCTGCCACCTGTTTGGTTTCTTCTCCCCCTCCCGATGGACGTCATCAAGCATGCTATTCCCCAAAGGTGGTCGTGCCAATCAACGGAATCGCCAATCTCAAGTGAGAGAGGATTGTGTTTGAAGAAGCTTTCAAGTATGGCCTAGTCAGCAGCAAGGTCCGATTCTGTTCAGTGCTTGGGCTTTTTTTAGCGTTGAATAACATTGACATTTGTGTAACTCCAATAGATACCAAGGCGCTGACAACAAAGTAGATTCTGGCAACGAAAGAACGAGCCAAAGATCTGAGTGATGAGATTTCTAAAGTACTTCCACAAGCGCCAAGGAAACCATGGCACCAGGCTAGCAGGGCGTCCCGACGCTTGAGTGGAAGCGCACCTTTAACATCGATGGACTTCCGGTTCTGTTATTGGTTACCACGTAAATTCAGGTGGGGCCTGGATTGAAGAGTGTTCCTGGATGTCAGCCATTTTACGGGATCTATCGGTCAATAAGTTGCCAGTCTTAAATTGTGTTTGTAACCGTCGAAAGTGCTTATTTTATTGGCATTGCAGTTTCTGGCTAAATACTAAATGCGGGTATTACGATGCAATGCACCAATTATTTAAATGGTCTGTAATCTTATACAACAGCGTCGTTCATGCTTCGACGCAATGTATTCACTAGCTGTCGGGTAAGAATTTTTTTGGCAGTTAAACAAGGAGTTTTATGCCAAAAATTGTGCAGGGCGTTGTGAAGCCAGGTCTCGAAAGCTTCCTATATTTCCATGACTCGACTCCGGTGTTTACACATCAAGGGCCACCTCTTTTTTCCTTTTGATCAGCCATTTCTTTTGCTATGTACATGTGGTAATCAATGGTCCCCCGTTTGTAACTAGGCAAAACATCTGACTTGGCAAAATATCTGTTTTAGAAGCATGGTTATTGTAAGTGCATGAGTGCTGAGAATATTGATGGCGGATCCATACACAATGTGGGTCCGGGAGGGCCTTCAGGGCGGATGGCCATCAAATTTATTCAACCCGTTCATTCAGTCTTACCTTGATCCAGGGTCTTACCTTGATCCAGGGACAAGACGTCAAAAAGGAAAAAGTCACACTCTGGTCTAGAAGAATAATGGACTGTGGCTGGGAAGCGAAAAAGTGAGGGCTAGTAAACTAAGGAAAGTCATTAAACAGACTGATCTGCACGAGAATGGCAGTCAACTCTAGGTCATTCAATTTGTCAAGTACAATTTTTGATCGCAATTCAGCCTAGGGGCCGAGAGCGGATGGTTGATTGAATGTTGGAGCACTGACTGGTCACGCGCTTCACTTTCTGTTTGACCACGTGTCATTGGTTCTATGACACGGGGCGCACCCTTTTTGTTCAACAAAACATTGATGATACTGCTTTTGAAGCCTCCGTCGGTCTGAATAGACAGGCAGTTAATTGCAGACCAGGAGATCGGCCGAGGTGGAAAATCTGGTCAATCAACTTTTTAAGCGAACACCTCTTCTACATAAACTCGGTTCACTGGCCTGACAAGTCGATTTGCTTGGTCATGTCTAAAATCCTGTCCAGAACATTTGGTATGTAAACAGGGACAGACCTTAGCCAGCTCGTGTTTGCGGGATTTCTGCGGGTAGATCGGCCCACTCATTTCCTACATGGCTATAGTGCATATATGCACACCCGGTCATTTTCAGCTCGCCACCTTTGGTCGCTGGAGAACATGACGGGAAAGAGCGACCACGAGCAGAGAATGATCGAGGTTGGGTGGTGTCGGGAATACGCCGAAAGCACGACCAAAATCTACCAAGACATGAAAGCCCCCTCCAAGCCCCAAGAAAGACTTGCGCAGATATATTGGAAGCTACGAAGTTTGCTGTCAAGTGTGGGCTGATAGATCGATCAAATATCGGAAAAAAGGACGGTCAAGCTGTAATCATGAATTTATGTTATTATACCGCAAGGGTCAGCTGTATGTTGGTTTTGTAGCGTCTGGTGGGTTTAATCCTCGCCATGACTCGCGACCCGTGTTTTCATATAGGTCAAAGACGTGTCATATCAGAGTGTGAACCGTATGGGTCTAATGTACATCGGTAGTGTATTTTTGACTTTTGGTTAACTCACGGCTGAAGTGGGTCCAACTTTGGAGGGTGCTGCTCCACCAAAATTGCTAGCGCAAAGGTTTGGTCTCTTATGGTCGCACGTCTGACTGAATCACCTGTGCTGCGTATGTGACCTTCCGATTACGCTGTGGCGTTTTGACGATGGCTGGATGACCTTTTTGCTGAAGAATCGTAGCCAAAGTTTCATCCAACTGTGTCGTATGGTGCTGTGAAGCGAATTTTTCATGGAGAATATCTACGAGATTGCTATGCTGCTCGTGTACAGATTAGCAACTGGTTCATCAATGCCCGACGACGACAGCTTTATGCTCTGCGCAATTGTATACGCAGTGGCAAATTCAACTCCTCCGGACAGTCACTAAAACATCTCGTCCTTCGTTACGGAACCATGTTGATTAATGGGGTTAAAATGCTAATGCCTAGGCTGGTCGGCGCGTTTTTCATTTCAGCTACCTAGACACTGATCGCCAGCATATCGTCTCCTTAAGAAGCAGATCTGCCCCCTAGCAGCCGTATGTATGGCCTTGTAACGAGACAGTAACTATTTGACAAGGTCCCCTGCCCCCTCCTCTTTCGTAGAGTCTCTATAATCAAATCATTTCAATACTTTCAATACCTGTCGCTCAAGGGGCACGGGTAAACAGACTACTAAACGTAATGGGGCGGTGGAAGGATGATTCCCAAATTTGTCTCCATATATATCCAGCCGAACATCTGTACTTTATTCTTTAATCGAGATAGTTACAAAGAGCCAATGGCCATAAAATAGGCCCTAGAATACAGGATACCAATTATAGTGGGTCCAATAGTCCCTTTCCCTACCTTCTCTAATTCCCTGAAATATGTTTTCTCCGTAGTGTACTTACCTCCGTACTAGCGTAGGTTTTTCGAACCACTGCTTCCATTCTAGGCAATAATCTCTAGAATCGGGTTTGGTGGGGTAGAAGTGGGAACCATTGCCTTGGGATTTAATATCTGTTTTAGTCTGAAGCAACCAAATGTTATTTAGAGGTGTGTGCTTCAGGTATTTTTGAGAAAAGCGAATTTTGTTCTGGGCTATATTATAAGATCCTTCCATCCCACCTTTGACAAGGTATTGACAATATATTTCAAAGAGGATTCAACCGTCGAAAAAGTATCAGCTATCACTACGCCTTCCATTGCCTATATCCAAACAGGAGAATTTCCGGTCTGCTAGAACCCCGAGCCCATGCACCCATTTCACATACTAACCATTAAGTTATACCCTAGGCTCTTCAACCTTATCTTATCCTAACCGATACCACGATGAAGCTACTTCCTCTTGTTTTCCTTGTTATTAACGCTGTGTCTGTTGGTGCGAATGACACTGTCAGCATCTCAGACCATGATCTTCTGGTTTGCCGAAATTCCCGAGACGGCCAACAGTCACCCGGAGTTTGCTGCGATTATCACGATTGTAGCGGATGTTTCTTTAAGGAGCGCTGTTGCCATAAACCTCCGCCTGGATTCCCCTCGGACACTGGAGTGTGCGAATGCGGTGTGAACGACTACCGCCAAGGAACCTGTTTTTAATGGTTTAAAGACCATTGGTGAGGTTAACCATCTAACCCATTTTGTTCGCTTTATTCTAAAATATCTGATATAGTGTCGATATGAGGGGTGATATTTTACCACTACGGACAGGCTGTTTCAGCGTCTACCCATTCCTCCTTAGTGCTGTTGACGTATTCGGCATCCATATAGTAATAGAAATGCTTGGTGTTTGCCTTCCCCACCTTGATCATGTACTAATATCTAATTCTAGTAAAAGGTAAACTGAGCGTAATTTGGTAAATAATTAGGTAGATGTTCGAATATTTATCCCGGTGTAGGTTATATCTTGAAATGGAGGACTTTGCCATTCGACCAAAAAGCAACGCTGCTTGATAGTGTCGGGCTTATATCTCAACATTATATAATCCTTATAAAGGTAGGCCCACGGGTGCTAACTAAAAATATATGTCAGCCTCCCTTAAATCGTATATATTCCGGATATGCATCTTTAGTCACCACCTACCTTTCACGGATTATATAACCAACAATATGAGGATAAAATGACAATAAAGAGGGGCCCTTACATTACTAGCTTGCCGAGTTTTACAGCACTCATTTGCTAAGTTATAGATGGTTTCTTGCCAAGCCTTTTACGCTTGGTCAGCACGCATTTGGGTTAAATATTCGCTGCGCAAAGTTAGTCCTAGGTATTACACTCATTCTACGCTATAAGGCCGACCATTGGTCTATTGTAGAACTAGCGCGTACCGTTTCTGTTGCAATCGACATAAAATTCTCAGTGCAGGCTCCGCCGAGGCGAGGAGCGTGGTTTCCGCGGAGCACATTCCAGACTTCTGAGATGCATGTACAACTACGCGATCACCAGGACTTTCTACGTGTATAGATGTTCCTGTTTACAGATAGAATGTGGAAAAAGACATCTGAAATTTGCTCGAGAATGACTCGACTCCTGATCACACCTGGGTAGGGATTAAGAGATAGGGGTTCCTTGGCAGTAGCAAACAATGCAAGCGCGGAAGTGGCTTTATAGCCCTTGATGATCTAACCGTTTCTAACTCCTCAAATGAATAAGGTCAATGTAGATGTAGGATGAGTGATTATGAGTGATCATTAGTAGACACTTAACTACGCAGTTGTATCTATTAAATATTCAAGTAGCCACTGAAGGAGGCTTGTAGCAACTATAATTGCGGTGGGGCGCTGCTGCGGACCAATGATGCGCCTTGAGCCATCATGACTCACCTTGATTCACTTGCGCTAATCCCAAAACGGTTTGGCTTTGTTTGGGGTGGTGGGTCAACTATATGGTTCACTCAGTAACTTATAACTATAATGTTGTCGTCTCCATTTGTTGATGTCTTCCAATTTAACCATATCGACATCTTAAAAACTAGACTGAATGGCTGAGAAAGATCCCATCGAGGGTCTACGCCTCCCCGAGGAGAACAACCTGTCGACTGGCAACAGCGACTCTGGCGCAGACGATGCGAGCGCCTACGAGCTGACTGGTATTCCACTATTCCTGGTCATCACTGGACTTGGTCTTTCTATTTTCCTCATGTCACTGGACTCTTCAATCATTGCCACTGCTATACCTCGGATCACGTCACAATTCAACAGCACCGGCGATATTGGCTGGTATGGAAGTGCATACTCCTTTGCGATGTGCGCTTTGCAGCCTATCGCAGGTAAACTGTTTGCGAACTTTGCGATGAAGGTGAGATAATCCCAATCCTCTAATTGTAGATTAAAACCTCATTAACAATATTAGGGCATGTTCCTCGGATGTCTTGCCGTCTTCGAGCTCGGCTCATTGCTCTGTGCCCTTGCTGTCAATAGCCCTATGCTCATCATCGGGCGTGCTATAGCCGGAATCGGGGCAGCAGGTTGCTTTACAGGAGCCTTCTGTATTGTCGCGGTTTCCATCCCGCTGGTCAAGCGACCCTTCTATATCGGAATCCTTCAGTCAACCTTCGGCATCGCCACCATAATTGGACCCGTGTTAGGTGGTGCATTCACAGAGCATGTGACGTGGCGGTGGTGCTTCTGGATCAATCTCCCCATCGGTGCTGTCACTATTTTATCACTGGTTTTCTTTTTCAAACCACCTCCGCGCAACTCATCGAAAGCTCCGTCGGTTCTTAGTAGACTGGAAAACTTGGACTTTCTCGGCGCTTTCCTTTTCGCTCCCGCCATCATCATGATCTTTTTGGCTCTTCAATGGGGAGGAACCGAACACGCTTGGAAGAGCGCCACCATCATTGGCCTCTTCATTGGAGGCGCGGGTCTCGGTGTTGTCTTTGCTCTCTGGCAAATACGACGGGGTGACAATGCCATGATTCCACCGCGTCTTATCACTGAGCGTACGATGTTCTTCTCCTGTTTTAGCGAGTTCTTCGCCATGGGTGCTGTTTACATTTCGATCTATTACCTTCCAGAATGGTTCCAGGTCATCAAAGGCGCCTCGCCCACGAAATCTGGAGTCATGTACCTCCCTTTAGCGCTGTCAGATGTCCTCTCTGCAACCCTGACAGGTGCCTCGCTCAAGTATCTTGGATATCCAAATCCCTACATGCTCCTTGGAACAGGCCTGATGAGCATAGCAACGGGACTCTTCTCAACCTTCTCTCAAAGCACTCCCAACCAGCAGTGGATCCCATTCCAAGTCCTCCAAGGACTTGGTGTGGGGATGACTCTCTCAATGCCCTATGTTGCGACACAAACAGTCCTCAAGCCAGAAGATATTCCAGTCGGCACTTCATTATTGCAATGCTTCCAATTCTTCGGCGCTTCCGTGAACCTCGCCATTGCTGAGGCTATCTTTGAGAACAAACTTGTCTCGCGACTGGATAGTTGGGGATTCGAGGGCCATGAGATAGAGAAAATTCTCAGTGCAGGCTCCGCCGAAGCAAGGGGCGTGGTTTCCGCAGAGCACATTCCAGGCGTCTTAGACGCATATAACTACGCAATAACCAGGACGTTCTACGTCGCAACCAGTGTTGCTGCCGTTGGATTCCTCCTCTCTCTCGGGATTCGCTGGAGGAGTGTCAAGCCGAAACCCCAGCCTGCTGTCTCTGATGAGGAGGCTAGGTCTTCAAGTCAATAGGCTCCAGTGGCACTGATAAGTCAAAGCAAACCTGGAAGACGGAGGATTCTTGAATGTGAGCCCCGAGGGTATCACAAATCATCACGACTTGCTTCGGGATTTGCTATATATATACTTTTAGAATAATGCATAGCCAGCGATTTTTCACTACATGAAATGAAAGCGTTCTTCATTGCATACTCTGTATCTTTCTATATGAATAAATATTTGTTAAACATTGTTTTGTTGCCGTAAACCATTATCATATGTAACGTTAGAGATATATACATAGTCAAGAAAAATAAATCGCTAGTGAAACTAACAAAATAAGGGCCATATCTGTCCTTCCTTCACAGTATCAACCCACGATGGCATTATATCACCTCGGTTGGCAGTAAGATGCTCATCTTGCCTGCGCCATACTTCAGAAATGATGTTTCTAGCGCTTGCAAAGGCAGCAAATCCGCAAACAGAACTTGCCCTGTCCAATAAGCTTGTTATAGCCTCTCGTCTTGACGATGACATGGCCTCGCATCCTGCAATAAACAGTGGCCAAGCCGTCCCTGGACCAGTGGGATCATCTGGTGCAAGGGCCGCACTGCATGACTTCAACGCAGCAATGACGTTGTCCACATGACCTTGAAGAGCAGCTGGATGGGTTTTTCGGATCCTTCGGTAGAAGAAGATCACCAGGGCTGCATTTAATGCTTCCACCATATGACTGTGCGGTTTGGAGTCGGTATGAAGTTCCAAGACTCCACCCCTCGTTCGACCCAGACTGAAAGAGCAGATCATGTTTTCCAAGCGCATGCTGCGCCGCTGTAGAGCGTCCCATGCTTCGAAGTTGACATCCTTGCCTGACTCACGTGCTGTACGGAATGTCTCTAACACATTCGCGAGTCTGGTAGTCTGTGATACCAGGCTAAGCCATGTTTCCGGGATACCATAGATCTGTTTGTATAATGTCTCAGGGTAGCTTCGTGAATCTTGGAGATGAATGTCATGAAGTCCAGAGGTTTGATCTTTCGGTTCATCGATGTTAAGATCATTATCTGAGTTTTGTGTTTCAAGACGAAGGAAGTCATCGAGGCGAGGGTTTGGTTCCTTGGTAACCGTTATATCGGAGGGCCGTGTAGCGCTTGACCGATGTGATTTAAATCGAGATCCAAGAGCTTCGAGGGAGGAGGAGGATATATTGTAGTCGTGTAGAACGAAAGTGCTTTCGCCGACGATTCGTAGCCAAGTATAGACATGATGTAGAAGTCGGGCCTTCTTTGATATTCGTGTCTTTGGTAGCCCCCGAAGCCGTAATAACCGCTCTGCATCAATCATGAAACATCGAGCATGCTGTTGCTGACCGGACATTATCTAAACGAGTTAGTGCTACTCAGAGAGTCTCGCATATGTCACTCACTGTGAACTGAATAAGAATACAGGCAGCCATCAGCTGATCTTTGTATTTGGCCTTTTTTAGACCGTGGGTTTCAGATTGTAGCGAAATTTGCATATGGTCCTTGGCTTGTTGGTACGCCTGATTGGCAACCGGCCACCAATACTCGGGTGGTCTGGTTGATATTGTCGACGGATTGAGAACAAGATGGATGGCCGAGCATGCAAGCAAGCCATACAAGTTCGCAAGCCTAGCATGGCTAATTTTCTCCGTCCCGAGGAAGGTTGAGTCACTATAAGTGACTACTGCCGCTGGAACATTCAGAATCTTCCAGGGTGATTTCTGCAGACATGGGATTGCCATTATTTGTGGGATGACGATATCTTGGAAGTGTTTCAAAAGACACGGGGTATCATTCAAAGCATCAATCTCCATCGGTATAGGATCTGCCGATGTCTGCTGGGGTGTGAACATCCGGAGCAGCTCGTCATTCATGGTCGAGTCCGCTGGGAGCAATCCCATTTCTTGGCTCATATCGAAAGTTAGATCATCTGATATAGTCGATGCACAATTCATAGCGAATCCGTTCTGATCTGGACTGAAGCTCAATAGATCGGACCAGTGGAGGAAGTCATCGATATGGGATAGGGAATCTAGGATTGAGGAAGGACTGGGACCTTGTACGTCTTCTGACACCACGGTCTCAACTTGTTCAGATACAATCCCAGATGATACTTCAGACTCAATCTGGTTAGGTTCGACTTCATGTAATTCTTGCAGTGGCTGTGGTTTTTCTGGCGCAGTAGAGAAGTCGAGGACCGCAAAAGGTCCGATCACAATATCACCATCAAGTGAACGTTCCGGGTCTCTGAGTCTCGAGTCGACCTCGGCCAAAGATGCATCAACAGATCCATATAGTAGATCAGATCCGAGAGCAGCGCTCATAGACAATCTGGATTGTTCTATAGCATGAATTAATATTGGAAGATAATCCTTGATCGGACAATTTACCTGTGTATAGATGCCGCCTAGTACCCCGACGAGGTCCCTCAGCCTCCTCACTACTATCAGTGCGCATCCAAAGCACTTGATCGGAGAATCCCTCGCATGTCACTCCGAGGGCCCGACAGGTCCGACAAACGGGCCGTTTCTGGTCACATTTGACATGCCGGCGCCTGCATGTGCTGCAACCTCCGAGCACATGCGACCGACGAGGGCGTTGTTTCTTTGTTACCATGGCGAGAATTGATATATTGCAATAGATGTCATTTCCGCATATTGATAGAAAACATGGAGATGGGCCAACCCCGCAGAGCTCGGAAACGCCTTCCTAACTTGTGAATTGTTATCTTATCTACCGCCAAGAAACCGAGTGCCTCCTTTACTGTCGTCGGAATCTCTTCCTGCAATGAGAGATTGCCGGGCGTCCATCCAAGTACTTGTGAGGCATGTTGTGAGTGTTGCTGTGCATTGGTACCCCACAACACGTTCGCGTGACCGATAATTCATTGCCCTCGTTCGGGCTCGGGCTTTGAACGATCGTGGAATCTATCAACCCAAGCCTGTATGCGACCTCCGCGATGAGCTGCGAGATTTTGCCGAAATTCTGTTCATTTTAGCATTAATTTTGATATGTAAACCAAAGGTGTTGAATGAAGACATACCAGTCTGCCACTTCCGACAAAATACAGGCTCTCCTTGTTCCACATCTTGCCGTTGCCATTTTCGCCCTTGACAGCGTTCTCGATTAGATTTAAGAACACATCACTCACATCGGAGACGTAAGGAGTGCTCCAGGTACTGCCTCCTTGCCGACTTGAGCTGCCGCCCGATTTTGGATGGCCAGCGGAGCAAGCTCGGGAATCTGAACACTGCGTTGCTTGAGGATACCTCTTCCTTGACCGTAGATGATAGGTGGGAGTATCAGCGCGGTCTGGGGACCGGTCAGGTTGGGAACGAAGTCGTCAACAACCCGCCTGGATGAGTGTTGGTGGATGATCTCACGGACCTCATCAGCGCCATCGACATCACTAAACACCTGGTCAGATACCTCGCCGAAGCGACGGTTGACGATGTCTGAAATTGACATCACGCTCGCTCCAGATATCTGGATCCAGTATCCTACTAATTGTCAGTGGCCATCATCTACCAGGTTCTCTGCTGGCTTAATCTCACCAGGCTTCGACCCTCCTCGCTTAGCTAGGACATGTGCGATAGCCTCGACACTCCTGATATGACTCGAACTTGCAGCGTCTTTGTATATTAGTAACGCTCGATGTTGTTACTGGGGATGGCTTAGGAATAACTATATCCGTCTGGCTAGCCTCCTCGAGAGACGAAGAGCCAAGACGCCCGACACGATACGGACATCTAGATAAGCCTGTGTAAGGGTAGTTGCTTTGGCCGTATCTCGCATCAAAACCCGACACTCATATTCGGGGTGTGTCGTCCTAAGAAGATGCAAGACATCACCACCAATGTAGCCCGTGGCGCCAGTACTATAAAAGCAGTTAGCAGAGCGACTCAAACAAATATCTGACCACCTACAGAAAAATGCGCGCCATATCATATGATTCCAAACCAAAGTTCCTTTTGGACAGGTGCTTTCTAAGTCGTGTGCGACTAGAAATCCTCAAAGTGTTACATTCTCTCGACCAGGCAGGCGGTTCCGACGATCGCCCGTGGGGAAATCCAAAATAGGAAACCGACATCCAATCTATAGCAAAAGGGCAGGTAATGGTGCATAGCTGTATTTGGTAAAAAAAAAGGAGTCTCGCCTTGAGGCTAGCTTGGGTTGCTGCGAATCTTATTTGAGTCGTGCTGCCGTCGTCTCTTTCTAGCTCCAAGTTCATTTCGTCCACACCCTACAACCTGCGCAACAATGGCGCACCGCGGAGAGTCTTTTCACAAAGACGTATGCTGCATTGCTGATCTGAAGAGATTAGGGAGTAGTCGGCTGGCTCCGATGGTTAGAGGTGAGTGACTACGACGATTGTGATTGCTATGGACAACGCTGACTCCGATAGACTATTACAATGAAGGAGCTATGGATTTGATCACGTATTGAAACTTACAAGCGAATCACCAGTCTCAACTCCTAACATTTCTTCCCATATAGTCTCAACGAGAATGAAACTGCCTATGATCGATACAAGATCCGTCCCCGAATCCTAAAAAATGTCGACAAAATCGACACAAGCACAGAGATTCTCGGTAGCAAGGTATGTCCGCTTTCCTCACGAATTGAACAATGCAATCCAACCTCGATCATGATCACATCTGACAATCCATTCACCAGGTCTCCCTCCCATTCGGCTTCAGTCCCGCCGCATCAATGAAACTAGCCCACTCGGAGGGCGAACTCGCAACCTCACGCGCAGCGGCGAAATACGGCCTCGTCATGGGTCTATCCTCGTACTCAAATTATCCTCTCGAAGATGTTGCCGCGCAGGGAACGGGGAATCCATATGTGATGCAGATGTGCGTGCTCCGGGACCGGTCACTTACGATTCAGCTTTTGGAGCGGGCTGAGAGTATGCTTTTCTGTTGAAGCTGACCTTTAACGGTCAACCTCAAACATGTTTCGTTGTATATTGGACTGACATGATCTTGTATTGCAGAGGCTGGATACAAGGCACTCTTTCTGTCAGTTGATGTACCAGTTTTGGGAAAACGGTTGAATGAATACCGCCATGAGTATCGCATTCCGGAAGATATGTCTTGGCCGAATATTCTGAGTCACGGCGGCGATACTTCTGACCGCACTGATTATGGTATGTTTGATTGCGATGGATGAAGAGGTGTACGTGTCATATTTGCAGGACAGATGGCTGACGTTTAGTAGATCCCAGTCTGGACTGGGAAAGCACGATTCCTTGGTTGAGACAGCATACTTCTCTGAAGATCTGGCTCAAGGGTGGTATGTTCTCTCCTTCTTCTCCTTTCTCTGTGGTCAGATGGATGATCCACTAACGCTTTGCTATGACAGTAACCTCCCCCGAAGATGTAGAGCTAGCTATCAAATATGGTGTCGACGGAATTGTCGTCTCAAACCACGGAGGCCGCCAGCTAGATGGCATGCCTTCGACATTGGATGCCCTCCGTGCCTGCGCGCCGGTAGCCAAAGACCGGATCCCGATTGCAGTTGATGGTGGAATCCGTCGAGGTTCGGATATCTTCAAAGCTCTAGCTCTGGGAGCGGATTTCTGTTTTATAGGAAGGATCCCCTTCTGGGGTTTGGCTGTACGGTTTTCCCCTCTTTTGGTGGTATTGATCATAACTAACTATTGACAGTATAACGGACAAGAAGGAGT
>ERZ1673737.3043-NODE-3043-length-13201-cov-9.762894_pt1 | contig 13201 bp, 9 predicted proteins | sample MGYA00580211_ERZ1673737 | MGnify/ENA primary metagenome ERZ1673737 (study PRJEB41218, sample SAMN15661789) | gut metagenome | host: Homo sapiens | place: Canada: London | collected 2015-08-20/2019-03-30 | study: EMG produced TPA metagenomics assembly of... | reverse complement strand
ATGGCGGTTCAATGTTACGCTGGTAACGCTGCTCGCGGTATGAGTCTCGTTGCCCTCCACAACGGTGGTGGTACTGGTATCGGTAAAGCCATCAACGGTGGATTTGGTCTCGTCCTAGACGGTAGCCACCGGATCGATGAAATCATCAAGTCTGCCATTGCCTGGGATACCATGGGCGGGGTTGCTCGTCGGAACTGGGCACGGAACGATCATGCTATCGAAACAGCGATCGAGTACAACCGTCTCCATGCAGGAACAGACCACATCACCATTCCTTATCTGGCAGATGAAGATTTGGTCAAAGAAGCCGTTCAAAAATTGTTTTAACATCAAAAAATAAAAACTGAGAAAGGGGAGGAAAATACAAAGACTCCTCCTCCCCAACTTCTCCTATAAAAAGAGGTAATCATATGGCAAAAATTGTTGAGTGTATTCCAAACTTCTCTGAAGGACGCAATCAGGCTGTGATCGACGGATTAGCAGCTACAGCAAAAAGTATTCCAGGTGTTACGTTACTAGACTACTCGTCCGATGCCAGCCACAACCGTAGCGTCTTTACACTCGTTGGGGATGAAGAAAGCATTCAAGAAGTGGCTTTCCAATTGGTGAAATACGCTTCTGAAAACATCGATATGACCAAGCACGAAGGCGAACACCCTCGTATGGGAGCAACAGACGTTTGTCCATTTGTTCCGGTTAAAGATATCACTACAGCTGAATGCGTTGAGATCGCTAATAAAGTAGCCGAACGCATTAATCGTGAATTAGGTATTCCAATCTTCCTTTATGAAGATGCTGCAACTCGCCCAGAACGGAAGAACTTGGCCAAAGTGCGTAAAGGACAATTTGAAGGAATGCCAGAAAAATTATTGGAAGAAGACTGGAAGCCAGACTACGGTGAACGCAAGATTCACCCAACTGCAGGGGTTACAGCTGTCGGTGTCCGTATGCCACTCGTTGCCTTCAATATCAACCTTGATACAGACGACCTAGAGATTGCCAATAAGATTTCTAAAATCATTCGTGGATCAAGCGGTGGATACAAATACTGTAAAGCGATCGGTGTCATGCTAGAAGATCGCAACATCGCCCAAGTCTCCATCAACATGGTCAACTTGGAACAATTCCCATTGTATCGTGTCGTTGAAACCGTTCGTTTCGAAGCGCAACGCTATGGTGTTCGCATCATCGGAACAGAACTCATTGGACTGGCTCCTGCTAAGGCTTTGATCGACTCTGCTGAATACTACTTACAATTAGAAGACTTTGACTACAGCAAACAAGTCTTGGAAAATCACTTGTTGGGTTAGAAAGGGAGTTCTATGAAACTAGTTGACTTAAGTATTACGGAGTTTGCCAAAGTCCTTGGTTCAGATGCTCCAGCTCCAGGTGGTGGTTCTGCTGCTGCCCTATCCGCTGCAAATGGGATTTCCCTTACAAAAATGGTCTGTGAACTGACCATTGGAAAGAAAAAATACGCTGAATTCGAAGACCACATCAAAGGGGTTCACGAAAAAAGCGCTCACCTCCAAGACCAATTACTAGAAGCCATCGACAAGGATACAGAAGCCTTCAACGTCGTATCAGCTGTCTTTGATCTTCCAAAAGAAACGGAAGAAGAGAAAGCCGCTCGTCGTGAAGCCATGCAACAAGCCTTGAAACAGGCAACTGAATCTCCTTTCTCTATGATGGAGCTCATCGTTGAGGCGCTTGAAACCACCAAAAAAGCTGTCGGCAAATCCAACACCAATGCGGCGAGTGACCTAGGGGTGGCTGCTCTCAACCTTAAAGCTGGCCTTCAAGGGGCTTGGCTCAACGTCCTGATCAACATTTCAGGAATCAAGGACCAAGACTTTGTCCAAGAATACCACAGCAAGGGACTTAAACTCCTCCAAACAGGCTCTGATCTTGCAGACAACATTTACCAAACCATTTTAGAAAGTCTATCATAAACCTAACAAACAAAAAGAAAGAAGGGATTCTATGGTTTTATCGGATATTGAAATCGCCAATTCTGTCCAAATGAAGCCCATCACCGATATCGCTGCTGAACTTGGATTGACCGAAGACGATATTTCGCTCTACGGAAAATACAAGGCAAAAATTGATAGCAACCAACTGGAACAACTCAAGGATAAAGAAGATGGAAAGCTGATCCTCGTGACAGCCATCTCTCCGACACCTGCTGGAGAAGGAAAGACAACCACCTCTGTTGGATTAGTCGATGCCCTCTCAGCTATTGGTGAAAAAGCCGTCATTGCCCTGCGCGAACCTTCTCTTGGCCCTGTCTTTGGGATCAAGGGTGGAGCTGCCGGTGGTGGGTACGCCCAAGTGGTTCCAATGGAAGATATCAACCTTCACTTTACCGGAGACTTCCATGCCATTGGGATTGCCAATAACCTGCTTGCAGCTTTGATTGACAACCACATTCACCATGGAAATGAGTTGGGCATCGATTCTCGTCGGATTACCTGGAAACGGGTGGTCGACATGAACGACCGTCAACTCCGCCATATTGTCGATGGCCTTCAAGGAAAAACAAACGGGGTTCCTCGTGAAGATGGCTTTGACATCACAGTGGCTTCTGAAATCATGGCTATTCTCTGTCTCTCAGAAAATATCCTTGACCTCAAAGAACGCCTCGATCGCATCATTATTGGGTACAACTACCAAGGACAACCAGTCACAGCTAAAGACCTCAAGGCTGGAGGTGCTATGGCAGCCGTCCTCAAAGATGCCATCCATCCCAACTTGGTACAAACCTTAGAACATACTCCTGCTATCATCCACGGCGGACCTTTTGCCAATATTGCTCATGGCTGTAACAGTGTGCTGGCTACTAAACTAGCTCTCAAATATGCAGACTATGTTGTGACAGAAGCTGGTTTTGGAGCAGACTTAGGCGCTGAAAAATTCATTGATATCAAGTGCCGCATGGCCGGGCTCAAACCTGCTGCCGTTGTCCTCGTCGCAACCATCCGTGCTCTCAAGATGCATGGTGGAGTTGCCAAGGCAGACTTGGCAACTGAAAATGTCCAAGCCGTTATCGATGGTCTACCAAATCTAGACAAACACTTGGCCAACATCCAAGAAGTCTATGGTCTACCTGTGGTCGTTGCCATTAACAAATTCCCACTGGATACAGAGGCAGAGCTAGAAGCTGTCTATGAATCTTGTAAGAAACGCAATGTATATGTGGTCATCTCAGATGTCTGGGCAAAAGGTGGAGCTGGTGGTCGTGACTTGGCTGAAAAAGTCATTCAACTGGCTCAAGAAGAAAACCACTTCTCTTATGTCTATGACGAAGAAGACAGCATTGAAACAAAATTGACCAAGATCGTCACAAAAGTCTATGGTGGTAAAGGCATCAGCTTAACACCAGCGGCCAAACGCGAACTAAAAGAATTGGAAGCACTTGGTTTCTCCAACTACCCAATCTGTATGGCCAAAACACAATATTCCTTCTCCGATGATGCCAAGAAGATTGGAGCACCGACAGATTTCACTGTAAAAATCAGTAACCTTAAGGTAGCAGCCGGAGCTGGCTTTATCGTAGCTCTCACCGGAACGATCATGACCATGCCTGGCCTACCTAAAGTTCCTGCCAGTGAAAAGATTGATATCGATGCCCACGGCAATATCACTGGTCTCTTTTAAGAAAGAAGGCGTCCTATGGTGACTCTCCTTCATCTTACCCCCGCAGATTATCAAATTTCTACCTGGTCCGGTGGCCAAACCACCCAACTCTTTCTCTCCCCAGAGGGAGGAAGCTATCCAGATCGGACCTTTGACTTCCGCCTCTCTACTGCAACGGTAGAGGTTGAAAAAAGTAACTTTACCGATCTCACGGGCTACCACCGAATCTTGATGCCCTTGAATGCCTCCATTAGGCTCACCCATCACCATAAAGAAGTGGTTTTGAACCCCTTTCAAAGCTACTTCTTTGATGGGGGAGATCCTGTATCTAGCCAAGGGACTTGTCAAGACTTTAATTTGATTTACAACCCTTCTTATCAGGGGCATATGAGTGCTATATCCCCAAAAGAGAGTGTCAAAAGTCAGAGTCGCTATCAATTGATCTACGCTCTCTGTCCACTAACACTCGAATGGGGAAACAATCATTCTCAGACTCTCCAAACTCACGAGCTCCTGGTGATCAAACAAGCATCTCCTCTTCAAGAGATGACAATCACGTTTTTACCCCATCAGTCTGGGGAGCAACCGATTGCTATCTGGACTGGACTACAATAATGTTCACAAAGGAGAAACATTATGAACGGAGCACATAAACAGTCGATTGAGGAACAAGAAAAAGCGAAATTCAGCTTTAGCGGTGCCACTCTATACGGTATCAATGCCGTGATTGGGTCTGGTATCTTCCTCTTGCCCAAAAAGATATATTCTGGCCTAGGACCAGCTTCCCTGGCCGTCATGTTTGGAGTAGCTATTCTTGTCATGCTACTATCAGCCTGTCTGGCTGAAACGGCTGGCTACTTTGATAAAAACGGTGGAGCCATGCAATACTCAAAAGCAGCTTTCGGAGACTTTGTCGGCTTTAACGTCGGGATCCTCGGATGGGCCGTTACCGTTATCGCTTGGGCTGCTATGCTAGCTGGTTTTGCTAAGATCTTCATCATTACCTTCCCAGCATTCGAAGGCTACAACCTACAGATTAGTATCGTTATGTTGGTTCTCTTGAGTCTTATGAACATCGCCGGTCTGAAAACATCGAAAATGTTCACACTGACAGCTACTGTTGCAAAATTAATCCCAATTGTCCTCTTCTCACTCTTCGCCATCTTCTTTATTCCTGGTGGAGTAAGCAAGGGCAACTTCACACCTTTCCTTCAATTGGAAAGTGGATCAAATCTCTTTAGTGCTATTTCTAGTACCGCTGTTTACATCTTCTATGGATTTATCGGATTCGAAACCATGTCCATCGTTGCAGGGGAAATGCGTAACCCTGAAAAGAACGTTCCTCGTGCTATCTTGGGATCCATCAGTATCGTCTCAGTTCTCTACATGTTGATCATCGCTGGAACAATCGCTATGCTTGGTGGAGGCATTATGGGAACCGAGGCACCAGTACAAGACGCATTTGTTAAAATGATTGGCCCTATCGGTGCCCCTCTTGTCTCCTATGGTGCTCTCATTTCAATCGCCGGTCTCAACATCGGTGAATCCATTATGGTTCCTCGTTTCGGTGCTGCCCTAGCAGACGAAAAACTCTTGCCAGCAGAACTTGGAAAAACAAACTCCAAGAATGCTCCTGTCATTGCCATTATCATTTCCGGTTTCTTTGCATTCTTACTCTTGTTATCTGGATCTTTCGAATCCTTAGCAGCTTTCAGTGTTGTTTTCCGTTTCTTCCAATATATTCCGACTGCTTTGGCAGTGCTCAAACTCAGAAAAATGTACCCAGAGAAAAAGGTTACCTTCCGAGTGCCATTCGGTCCAGTTATCCCAATTTTGGCTGTTGTCATCAGTATCTTGATGATTGCAGGGGATAATCTAATGAACTTTGTATGGGGAGCTATCGGTCTAGTAATCGCTAGTGGACTTTACTTTGTTTTCCACGGTGACAAACTACATAAATCGAAAACCCTTCCTCACTAATTTTCTTTACACAGTAGATGGGAACAGAGACGGGAGCGAAGCTCGGTTTTGCTCCCTAACCCATCTAGGACTCCACGAATGTCAAACCTGAGCCCTTTTCTCTATGACTCTTTTCAATTTTTATGATCAATAGACAATGGGACCATGTTTGGTATTCAAACCGAAGTAAACAACACTACTTCCACAGAACAACTATTCATAATCGGAGGTTTTATATGACTCAATTGATTCATTTAGATGGTAATAGCTTAACACTCGAAGAAGTCATCGCTGTAGCTCGGCACGGTGCCCAATGTGAGCTTGATGAACAAGCCAAAGAAGCCGTTATCGCATCCCGTAAAATCGTTGATGACATTGTCCGGGAAAAACGAGTCGTCTATGGTGTAACCACTGGCTTTGGTTCCCTCTGTAATGTCAGCATCTCTCCAGAAGATACTGTTCAACTGCAAGAAAACCTGATTCGAACTCACTCATCTGGCTTCGGTGATCCACTTCCTGAAGATGCCGTTCGTGCCATCATGCTGATCCGTATTAACTCACTATTGAAAGGTTATTCTGGCATTCGTCTGTCAACCGTTGAAAAACTGTTAGAATTGCTCAACAAAGGAGTCACTCCTTATATCCCTGAAAAAGGCTCTCTCGGAGCTTCTGGAGACCTTGCTCCTCTTTCTCATATGGTTTTACCAATGTTGGGTCTTGGACGTGCCTATTACAAAGGAGAACTTCTCAGTGGTCAAGAAGCCCTAGATCGTGCTGGAATTGAAAAGATCCAATTGGCTGCCAAAGAAGGGCTTGCCTTGATCAACGGTACAACCGTCCTAACGGGTATCGGTGCTCTTGCGACTTATGATGGTATCCAATTGCTCAAACTCTCTGATATCGCTGGTGCTCTCTCAATGGAAGTTCACAATGGAATTACCAGTCCATTCGAAGAAGACCTTCATTCCATCCGCCCACAAAGTGGACAATTGGCAACTGCTCGAAATATCCGTAACCTTCTTGAAGGAAGCAAGAATACCACTGTTGCGACTCAACAACGGGTACAAGATCCTTATACACTTCGCTGTATCCCTCAAATACATGGAGCCAGCAAGGATTCTATTGCTTACGTAAAAGAAAAAGTTGAAATCGAAATCAACTCTGTCACAGATAACCCAATCATTACCAAAGAAGGACACGTCATCTCAGGAGGTAACTTCCACGGTGAACCAATGGCGCAACCATTTGACTTCTTAGGCATTGCCCTTTCTGAAATTGGGAATGTATCCGAACGTCGGGTGGAACGCTTGGTCAACAGCCAACTCAGTAAATTACCATCCTTCTTGGTCAAACACCCTGGACTCAACTCAGGCTTCATGATTACCCAGTATGCTTGTGCATCCCTTGCATCGGAAAATAAAATTTTGGCTCACCCTGCTAGTGTCGATTCTATTCCATCTTGTGAAAACCAAGAAGATTTCGTCAGCATGGGAACGACTGCCGCTCGTAAAGCAGCAGAAATTCTTAAAAACTCACGTCGCATCGTTGCTACTGAAATCATGGCAGCCTGCCAAGCCTTAGATCTCAAACCAGAAAATCATGAACTTGGTAAAGGGACAAAACCAGCTTATGAGCTGATTCGTCAAAAACTGAACTTCATTGAATTTGACAAAGATATCGAAATCTTTGAAGAACTCAATAAAGCATCTGCTGTTGTCGAAAGCGAAGAATTCTTAGCAACCATCGAAAAAGCAGTTGACTTAAGCATTCAATACTGATACAGTAAGAATAAAGCAAAACAGAGGCTGGCGATCTTCTCAGCCTCTGCCTGCTTTCAGAAAAATAAGGGAGGCGACAAGCTTGCTCACAAACTACTATCCAATGACCTACAGCTACTACCAAGGTAGCATCGAGGACAATCCCTACACGGCCAAATGGGGAATGGTCACCAAATTTTTAGACCTAAACGACGAGACCCTCACTCCATTTGAGGGTATGACCTTTGGGATCATCGGCTTTAAGAGCGACAAAGGAGTCTATATCAATAATGGGCGTGTAGGAGCAGTCGAGGGTCCTACAGCCATCCGTTCTCAAATCGCTAAACTTCCATGGCACTGGGGAACCAATGTGACAGTGTATGATGTGGGAAATATTGACGGGCCCAACCATTCACTAGAAGAACTCCAAGAAAGTCTCTCACAAGCGATCCAGCGCATGTACCAACTAGGGATCCAACCCATTGTCCTAGGAGGCGGTCACGGAACTGCGTACGGCCACTATCTAGGGATTCAATCCAGTTTAGAAAAAGATGAACAACTGGCTGTGATCAATCTGGATGCCCACTTTGATTTGCGGCCATACGACCAAACCGGTCCCAATTCTGGAACAGGATTTCGTCAAATGGCTGATCATGCGAAAGAAAAAGGTCAGGACTTCCCTTACCTCATCCTTGGGATCCAAGAGCACAATAACAACCTCTTCCTCTTTAATTATGTCGCTAAAACACCAAGCATTGATTTCTTAACAGGGCAAGACCTCTTCCAGATGAGCCACCAAGCCATTCTGGATCGAATCGATCAATTTTTAGAAAACCAAACCGCGATCTATCTGTCTATTGATATGGATTGCTTTGCGGTCGGCTCTGCTCCTGGTGTTAGCGCCATCCAATCACTTGGTGTCGATCCTAAACTAGCCCTCCTGCTTCTCCAACACATTGCTGCTAGTGGCAAACTAGTCGGATTTGATGTCGTGGAAGTTTCTCCTCCTCATGACATTGACAATCATACTTCAAACCTTGCTGCGACCTTTATCTTTTACTTGACCCAAATATTGGCGCAACAAAAACTGAACTAAGAAGATTTCTACACACGTAAAAAGCATAGAAACACTCATTGCTTGGGTATTTCTATGCTTTTTTCATTTTCAGCACAATGATCTTTGCCTGAAAGGAGGCATGGCCTCTTATCCTTCACTTATGATTTAGATAAGAGACACTACAGGTCTTTTAATTTCTTAAGAAACTGACGATCTCTGTAAGGATTCAAGTGTTGTTCTGCCACCTTCTTGTAGTAATTCTTATCTTCTTTCAAGAAGGTGCTCAGGGCAGGAGCGAGCTCTTCTCCCTTCTCCTTTTGATTAGATAAGAAAGCCAATAGATAATGAACCATCCCCTTATCCCGCGAATTGGCAGATGGATTCATCGTCCTTTCTTTTCGAGCCAGATAATCCGCAACCTTCTCCTGATCCCCTTGCTGACAAGCAATCAAAGATTGGTAAAATTCGAGCAATTCTTCCTTCCAAGGGAAACGAACACTGGACAAAATCTTCTGAGCTCTGTCAAAACAGAGGCGAGCTTGAATCAAATCTCCCTTCCAATAATAGGCGATCCCAAGATCAATATCAAAGACGACGCGGACGGAATCAACAGCTTGATCTCCCACCAAACGCAGAACCTCTTCTAAGTGGGTGACCGCTACTTGGAAATGCCCTCTCACTTGCTCGATTTCAGCGAGGTAGGCCAAAGAAGCTGCAATTTGAATGGCATACTTGGCCTGCATGCTATTGGTCAAACTAAAGCAATCAATAGAGCGATACAGATGCCGGGTTGCCTGCTCCTCATCCCCAACCATCAGGTGATACAAGCCCTTCAAACGCAACTGGATCGCGATGACCTCATGATTATTAGCTTGGATGGCATCTTCTAAAGCTAAATCTGTATAATAGGCCATCTCAGAGATATTTTCCGTTTGAATGCAATAATAAATGATTTGCCGATAACCCTCTAAGAGGAAGTAGGATTGCTTGAGTTCCCGCGCATAGGAGATGACTTTTTGGATATCATGAATCCCCTTTTGATACTCCCCACTTCGAATAAAATAGCGACCTTCTAGGTACAAGTAACGCAGTTGTAAATGCTTGTATTCTCTATCTCTTTGGTACCTTGAAAAGAGGTTATCTAATTCTTGGCGAATGCGGGATAGCTCTCCAAAAATGTCCAAATGGCTATTTGTACCATCTGATAGGAACCCCTCATCTACCTTGGAATAAATCGGAAACAGCTCATGCTCCAGCTGAAGGATTTCTTCTAAATAGGTCAACTCAAAAGATATGGAACGCAAAAGATTTTGGGATTGTTTGTATTGGTAGGCAATTTCCTTATAAAGAAGAAGGTCCGTCGAATCTTCTAAAGTTTCTTCCAATTTTTGCGCAATTTGTTGGTGGAAGAGCCGCCGTCTAGCTGGCGAAAGAAGATGGTAAAAGTACATGGCTACCAATTGCTTGCAGAATTGAACCATGAGAGCCTCTCCTTCTTCTACGATTGAGACGATCGCTCTTTCAGATAAAGGCTCGATTAATTCTGTCAAAACAGGAAGCTCTGTAGCCGTCAATTCTGCTAAGATAGACAGAGAAATTGGCTTATGAAAACAAGATAGGTAGTGTAGAAGAGCCTCTTCCTCACTGCTCATATCCCCAAGCTCCTGAGAAAGATAGGCTTGAATGATATCAGGCAAGGGTTCTAAATTTTCATTTTCTTTCCACTCTTCGATATAGCTGGACAGCAAGAACGGACTGCCTTCACTCCATTCAACCATCTGCTCCATCACTGCCGGCTCTATTGCTCCCAGTTCCCCTTTCAAGAGAGCACGACTTTCACTTGGGGCAAAATTGGTCAACCCTAGTTGGGACAAGCGTTTCTCTACCTTCAAGCCCCCCAAGAAGTTGACGAAGAAAGCTGGCAGAGGCTCTTCAGCTGTAAAAATCAGTTGCCATTTCTCCTGGTTTCTTCGCTCCTCTAGTTGTTTCACTTTTTCTAGAGACACTGCATCGAACCACTGGGCGTTTTCAAGCAGGATCAGGAGCGGTTTTTCTTTGCTAAGGCTCTGAAGCTGATTCCATACCGAAATGAGATCATCCTCCTCTTCCAGAAGGGAAAGCCCCATCTCATCCCCCAGTTTCTCTAGCGCTTGTCTGAGATCATTCCAGGCGCTTCCTTCGTAGCGCTGACTGGTAGCTTTTCCTTCCACCTTGATAAAGTTAAAACTGCGATTGGACATCAAAACCAACTGCCGCAAGAGACGTTTCTTACCTGTTCCAGATTGCCCCATCACGAGAAACGGTCCTACCGCTTCACCCGTCTCGACTAAAGAGAGGTATTCCTCGAGTTGCGAGAGTTCTTGTTTCCGACCAAAAAAGGAAAGTTCACGGATATTCAAGCGATTGGTCAGTTTATGAGTTCGTTTGGCTTCCAAAACGGAGTGATAAAGTTCCTCAATCGCTCGACTGGGACGAACACTGAGCTCGCGATCCAATAAATCGACTAGCTTATAATAGGTCTCGAAAAATTTTCCTAGCTGGTGATGGAAGCTATAATACTCCATCAAGAGCTGGTAGTTTTTCTCTTCAAATTCATCCAGCTCTACCAAATGATGGAGCAAGAGTTCTATACTAGGATCTGCAAAACCGACCTGCTCAATTTTTTGATAGCAACTTTCGACATAGAGCTTCCTATATGCATCTCGTTTGCGAGAAGCCCACTGATCAAAGTCTTCATCATCCTTGACATAGAAGCCCTCTAAAAAGTCTCCCCGATAAAGATCCAAGGCACTTAGTGGATCTCTTTCAAAGAGTTTGACATCCAAAGAAAGGCTCAAATCAGGATTAAGGGCCAAACTGCTCCGACTTGGAGAGACAATGATATCTCCTTCAAAGATTTTATTGGCTTGGTAAACCGTATTCCGTAAGTTTTTGCGAGCTACTTGATTTTCCTTATCTCCCCATAGGATACCGGCTATTTCATCACGGTTGACTTGCCCCATGACCGCTAAATAATAAAGCAAGGCCTCCATCTTCGAGAAAGAAAACCGAATATCTTTCTGATTGAAAACAACCTTAGGGGGTCCAAATAACTTTAACGTGAGATCTTTCTTCATTGCAAGCGCCTCCAAAAACTTCATATTAATACTATAAAAAAAAAGTTGGCTTTTAGCAAGTGATTTAACCAAATAAAAAGAGACTGAGAACGATTCTTTCTCAATCTCTACACTTCCTACTAAAAGTGTTGATTAATTCACTTCAAAATTCGGTTGATGATCAAATAACGCCTTTGTTGCTTGGTAGACGTGGTAAGCGACATCTTCATTGTTCATGGTGTAAAGATGGACACCTGCCACATCTTGAGTGACCAAATCAACGATTTGATCGACTGCATAAGCTAAACCAGCTGCGCGAAGGGATTCTGGATCATGCTCGTACTTGTCCAGAATGGCTTTAAACTTCCGTGGGATATGAACATTTTCACAAGTCTTAAGGAGACGAAGGGCCTGATTACGATTGAGTATCGGCATCACACCTGCATGAATAGGAACATTGATCCCAGCTAAAGTACACTTATCTTGAAAATCATAGAAACGCTCATTGTCAAAGAAAAGTTGAGTAACCAAGCTAGAGCACCCTGCATCTACCTTCTTTTTAAGATTTTGAATATCTGAAATTTGGTTTGGAGAATCTGGGTGTCCCTCAGGATAGCAAGCACCAATCACCTCAAAATGAGGAGCTTCTGTTTTAATAAATTCAATCAGATCCGTTGCATAACGAAAGTCTTTTAAAGGTTCCACACCAGGGATAATATCCCCACGCAGAGCCAAAATCCGATGCACCCCAACTTCATTTAACTCCTGAAGAGTATCAGCCACTTTTTCCTTGCTCAAATAAACGGCTGGCAAGTGAGCAATTGTCGGAATAGACAATTCATTTTGAATGTAATTGGCTAAAGCAACCGTCGTCTCTTTGATATTGTATTTATTATTGCTAGCGGTCACACTAATGAAGTGAGGGGCTAGCTCCTGCATATTGTCCAAGGCACGTAAGAGCTTGGCATTGCCTACTTCAGGATTTGGAGGAAAAACTTCAAATGACAGAGACGGTGTGTGTTGTGACATATTCTATCCTTTTCTTTTGTTTCTTTGATCAAGAACTCTGAGCCACTATTTCTAGGATAAGGGAACGATTCGAAAACCCTCTACACGACGATAGAAGGTCCTCGAAACATTTCTTACAAGTGTTCACGCGCTTCTTTAGCGGCATTAACCAGCTTGATCAAGCTTTCTTTTGTTTCTTTAATTCCGCGAGTCTTCAAACCACAGTCAGGGTTGATCCAAACTTTGCCACTTGGTACTTTGGCCAAGATTGCTTCAATAGTGTGATCGATTTCACCGTCTTGTGGGACACGTGGTGAGTGGATATCGTAAACCCCAGGTCCAACTTCTGTTTGGAAGTTTTTCGCTTTCAACTCATCCAAGATTTCAAGGTTTGAACGGCTAGCTTCAAATGAGATGACGTCTGCATCCAAGTTGTCGATAGCTGGGATGATATCTGTAAATTCTGAGTAACACATGTGAGTGTGGATTTGTGTGTCTGGTGCAACAGTTGAGTGTACCAAACGGAAGGCTGGAATCGCCCAGTCAAGGTAGTCTTCGTACCAGTCGCTACGACGGAGTGGCAATTTTTCACGAAGAGCAGCCTCGTCGATTTGGATGATCTTCACGCCTGCAACTTCAAGGTCAAGAACTTCATCCTTGATGGCAAGAGCGATTTGAAGAGTAGAATC
>ERZ1673737.3035-NODE-3035-length-13234-cov-81.598314_pt1 | contig 13234 bp, 27 predicted proteins | sample MGYA00580211_ERZ1673737 | MGnify/ENA primary metagenome ERZ1673737 (study PRJEB41218, sample SAMN15661789) | gut metagenome | host: Homo sapiens | place: Canada: London | collected 2015-08-20/2019-03-30 | study: EMG produced TPA metagenomics assembly of... | reverse complement strand
GGACTGAAGCATGGCGGCGCGGACGGCGTTTTCATTTGCTGGCGTCATAACCCCTCCATATAGGCCCGGATAAATTCAGTCGCTGCCTGTGCGTTTATGGCGTTACCGTAGCCTTTGAGTCGGCCGACGCGGTTGCTGCTTGCCACTCTTGCCACCCCGGGCTCGACTCGTCCCAGGCGCGCGGCAGCCCCATCAACCAGCGGGAATGTGCCGGGTTCAACTGGACGCCATTTGCCATCTCGACAAAAGAGCCAGTCCGCATCTCGCCAAAAACCGTTAACCTCAAGGGCCCGGTAATCCCTGCGAAGTCCTGCAATCGCTGCTGGATCTTGCTGCCGTCCTGGCGATACATGTTCATTGCCGCATCCACAGATGGCGATCGGGTGTTGCTCGTTGTCGGTGTTGGCCAGCCCATCATGAATGCCTGCCTTGGTAGCTGGTCCAGACGGTCCTTCCCTTCCCGCTGCGCAGTCATGCCTGCTGAGTCCTTCCAGTCTCGTGAGGTTGGTGTCACCCATGCCGCCAGCACTGCAAAGTCCTGTAGATTTGGCTGGCGACCAGCCTCCTTCCTCGCCATTACCTTTTTCCAGTCCTGGTAACAATTTTTGATGTTGCTCGCCAGCGGACTCGGCCACCCAATAAGCTCGTTCTCTGATGTGCGGAGCACCGATGCCCGCTGACGTAAACGGCACAAGCCCGAAGGCGTATCCCATTCCTTCCAGGTCAGCTTGTACAAGGTCGAACCATGCGTTTGCGTTACCGCTTGCAACCTGTTCGCCAAAGACATGCTGAGGTCGGCACTCGCTGATGAGGTGGAAGAAAGCTGGCCAAAGGTGCCGCTCGTCAGCAAACCCATCTCCTTTGCCTGCCGCGCTGAAAGGTTGGCACGGGCAGGAGCCTGTCCAGACTGGTTTATCGTCAGGCCATCCGGCGATCCGCAGGGAATGAGACCAGACGCCAATTCCGGCAAAGAAGTGGCACTGTGTGAATCCTCGCAGATCGTCTGGTGTGACATCTTCAATACTCCTTTCATCAACTTCGCCAGGGGCGATATGGCCGCCTGCGATTAAGTTCCGAAGCCACTGGGCAGCGAACGGGTCGATTTCGTTGTAATAAGCTGCTGGCGTCATGCGGCCTCCGTCTTAACAACATCGATGGCGCAGCCGGGCAGCAGTTCCACCGCGGCGGTGGCGCACTGATTTCCCCAGTGATGCCAGCCTGGCGCTGCGCTGCGGCTGAATAACTCTATGCGAGGCACATCGCCGTAAAGCAGTTCCAGCCGATGGCGCACTTCCCACGGCTTTTCGCTGTGTGCACCGAGCGGGCTGTAGACCACCTGCTTAATCCCGGCGTGCTTTCGTTCCAGCCCGGCGCCGCGGGTAGCAATCAGCAGATCTTCGGTATTGGCCCGGGTGTGGTTGCCGCCGTTCATGCGCGTTTCGGCGTTAAGCAGATCGAGAAAGTCGTAAAAGTCGGTGACTTCACCCTCGGCCAGCGCTTTGTTGATGCGCAGTTCGGCGTTCTGATTCAGTTTCACCCAGGTAAAGCCCTTCATCGTGCGAACGGTAAAACCCCAGGCCTCGGCCAGTTCGATAGCCTCCTGGTTATGCGTTCCGGTGTACCACATCGCCAGCACCGCGTTTTCGGCGGCAAGTTCCCATACCGGAAGGCGCTTGATGTCGATTAACTTCATGGTGGAGTAGTGATCGGCGGCAGCGCCATTGCTGATGGTGTTGCCGTAAGACCAGGGCGGATCAGCGTAGATAAGAGAGTATTTTCCGGTCATGCATCCTCCCGCTCCGGGTCGTTAACATCCCAGCCATTACGCTCAATATTGGTTTGCATCCGCTTATCTCCGACCTCTTCAATGCTGCGGCCGGTAATCTCTGCGACTTCAGCGTTTGAGTGTCGCCACAGCAGCGCCAGCTCTTCGAGTGACCACGCTTTCATAGCACTGACTCCATTTCGTCGATGTAGAGGCCAGCGGCAATCAGGCGGCTACGGCGGGCGGCACGTTCAATGCACTCCTGCCGCCTACCTTCCTGCGATTGTTCAATGGCGCTCCGGGTGAACAGGCGTGATTTGCCTTGCGGCGTTACGACCTTTGGCTTGCTGGCCAGGCTAAATGTCCGGTCGCATATGCCGTCCTCGTTAAGCCATTTTTCCGACTCAACTATCTGTGCTATCTGTCCTGAGCCGCGGGTAATGCCGTTGGCTACACGGTTAAACTCAATCAGGGTTACGCCAAACTTCTCAGCGATTTCGCTACCGGTTACCGGGCTGCCACGCGTCTGAATCATCCAGATAACGCGTTCACGGAGGCCGGAGAATTGCCCGGTTCGCCCGGGCCTGCGGTAGAAGGGTGTGCGTTTCATTTCCACTGCTCCCCGAACGTAAAGCCTATTTCCGCCAGCGCCTCGTCCATCTTCTCGATGAACTCAGGCACCATTTCGTTGAAGTCGGACATGTACTGCGGATCCCGCTCAACGACGACGTGGTGAATGCCTTCGCGTTTCATGCGCGGGTCATAGTTGGCAAAGAACCAGGCCTCTTTTCCGGTAACCCATATGCTGTACTGCACCTGGGCCATGTACGCAGACTTGATGGCTTCGAAACCGCCAAGACGGAATTTCATAAAGTCGCGGGAGGTGAACGGGCATTTCAATTCGAGGCCGAACCCGTTACTGCACAGGCCGTCAGGGGAGCACGCAGTGCGCATGCTCTCGTCACGGAACAAGATCGGAGACTCCGTGACTTTCACGTCAGTAGTGAACTCGAAGAGGGTGCGGGCGTCTTCCTCGTACTGCTTACCCCAGGCCAGCGCCTTGGCGTTAACCTCTGGCGCGACGCCAGTGCATACCTCGGCGAGCAAGGTGTGAAAGTAGGACATTTTCATGTCTGTCCACTTCTTCCCCGATCTTGGCTTGGCTATGACGTTATGCACTTCGGAGGCTGTGATAACGCCGAGGCGCAGCCGGTGCCACGCCTCATCGCCCTGTTGAATAGTGGTTACGTCAATACCGGTCCGGGCAAGGATAATTTCTGGTGTCATGCTGCCGCCTTAGCCCTTTTCTGAAGGAAGCCAAACCCTTTCTGCGCCTCTTCTTCAGTGAGTTCTGACGCCTCAAGAATTTGCCGTTTGAAGATGTCGCTGCACAGTGGGAGGAAGTCTTGCTCCCAGTCTTTATTCAGCGATGTTAAGAGATCGGTGATCGCCTGAAGTGTTTCTTCGCTTGCTGCTGGTGGAAGCGCTTCAGTGGTGCTGCGCGGCGTGACGTCACGGATATCTACGTCCAGTGATTTACCTTCCATTTCTTCGGCGGTAGGCTGCTGTCCAATCTCAGGCCATGCTTTACGCAACGCCTGGGCTTCCGCGCATTTCGCCAGCTGTCCGTATGGGCGCTTTTTCCACATCGCATTCGGCGCCGTGGTGTCGCGGCCGCCGGTGGCGTAGTTTTCAATCCAGTATTCTTTGGCGCTGAACTCGACGATCTCTCCGCTAGGCATGCGCTTGTAGACGGTGTATTTGCACCACTGAGGGAAGGTTACCTCGACACCAGAAAGCGTCTGCGTCGTGTCTGGACCGAACTCTGGTTCGCGGGCACCGGCATAATCACCTGATCGGTCCGCCTGAATGCGGTAAAGCCCGATGCCCGGCATTACCACGTCACGCCATTCGCTTTTACCCGTTCTTGAGTCTTTGACGCTCATCGGCACGAGGTGAACAGGCTTCAGCAACGGATCCAACTGGCGGGCACGGCAGTAATCTAGCGCCATCATTACCGATTCGTCTTTGGCGCCAGGGTAGATACTGTTCTTCAGCGCGCTCCAGGTAGCGACGTCGATACCTTTTTCCGCCAGCGCACTCGCCGTGATTGTTAATTCGTTTGCCATCGTTAATCCCCTCAAAAATTAAAACGGGCAGCCGGTACGGTGTTCCCAGTCGTATTCCGCCTGGGCGTAAGCAACTGCCGAAATGAAATCGTTGTAGGCCTCGCCAGCTTTATCGCTGCGAAGTCCTTCGTATGGGCTGGAGTCAATCGGGATCGTGAAGTGGAAGAGGCCGGACGGTTCTTTTGGCATCATGTCGATGATTTGCTGCGCCCTGTCGTCGATCCACTTCTCCTTTTCGTCGGTGAGCTGCTGCTCAACCCAGCGCCGATCTTCGATGCGGTCGTAAGTGAGGTATGCGTTCATGATTGCCTCAGTAATGGATTTTCGCGCAGGGGATCAGGTCATCTTTCAGAGCGGTGAGCACTTCAATAGCCTGTTCGCGGGTTAAGCTGGTATTGCTTGTGAGCGCGTTAACGATGTTGGTGCCGACCGCTTTGCGGTGCTTCACGTCAGCTTCACGTTTTGCCTGCTCATCGGCGATGCGCTTCTGCTCAGCCAGGCGTTTCTCTTCTGCCTGTCTTGCCTTCAGGCGCTCAGCTTCCACTGCTGCGGCTTTTTCCCGTTCCGCCCGTGCTTCCGCTTCTTGCTTTTCACGCGCCGCCCGCTGTTCCGCTTCGATGCGCTGGCGTTCCGCCAGCTCAGCGCGAGCTTTCTCTTCAGCTTCACGGCGCGCTGCGGCTTCAATCTCAGCTTTGTGTTTCGCTTCGGCATCGCGTCGGGCTTGTTCTGCCGCTTCCTGTTTAATGCGCTCTTCGTGTTCACGCTGATCCTGTTCCGCCTGGCGGCGCTGCTCTTCGCGTTCACGGTCGAAATCCTTGTTCATCAGCAGAGCCATTTCGTGGTCTGCTTCGAACTGAATCGCGCGCTGCAAATCGATGTTCTCGTTCATCACCAGCGCTTCGGCGTGCATAGCGTTCATGGCTTGTTCAGCCTTGATGCGTTCTTGCTCGGCTTCCCATTCGGTTAGAGGACGGCGCACTTCATCCTTAAGCGCTTCCAGCCGCTCACGCACAATGCGGCGGCTTTCGTCGATCTGCTTCGGCAGGGCTTTAAGCTCAGCAACCAGATCCTTGCCGGCGTTGTCGATGTAGGTTTTGGAACGGGCAACCTTGTGCGCCATGGATGCGATAGCATCGCGGCCTTTACGGGTCGACACATCCGGTACGAGGCTGCGAGCTTCTTTCTCGATCGCCTCAATAATCGGGTCGAGCTGCTCTTTGGTGGTGAATACCGCCATTGCGTTCTGTTTCTCAATGACGACTAAGTCCGTTACTTCGCTCATGGTTTCTCCTGAAATTTGGATGTGCAGATCCCGCCCGCAGAAAGCCAGGCCGATCGGTTGAATAGGGTCGTTAGTGCTGGATAGGGTTTCCGTGACCGTCCAGAAGGACATCAATCACGCAGTCACTGAGGCGGATGATTTCTGCATCGGTGTGCAGGTACACCCATTTGCGCTCCTGAATGACTGCTGAGACGCGATAGGTGCGGCCTTCATGCATTGCCATCATGCCGGGCGTGATGCACTGGCGAATGAGCGGGGTGGTGCCGTAGTGGTTGATCATACCTTCACCTCAACCTGTTTCAGGAGGCCAGCGATATGCATCTGCCAGCGGTTAAGCGTCAGCTTGTCGCGCGGTGCCGATACCGACGTTAGCTGCCACTCGTTATCGTTAAGCTTTTTGGCGGTGTACTGCTTGCCGTTGTGGGTGACTGTCATCTCACACCACCTTGAATAAGAACCAGCCCATACCGCACACAATCAGGCCCACAATGGTTATTGCGGAAGACATGCGTACATGGTCAATGGCTAGTTTTGAAAGTGGCTGGCGATGTTCTTTTTTCGTCAGCGAGTTGATTGCTATGCCGAGAAGAAACGTCCCGACAAACCATAAGGCGTATATCTTTAAGCCAAACTCCAAATCACTCATAAATCCTCTTGGCCTTATCGCGGCGAACGGAACGGTTAATACAAGACTTCAACGCATTTATTCAGTGTTTCATTGGGCGGTGGATGGCCGCCGGTTGTCATAAATGGGCAGACTCGAAAATCTGCCTATGTATGGCCGATAAAAAACCCGCCGGAGCGGGTTATTCACACTTTGCATGCCTGACCGGCTTTAATTTCCACTCAGTGGCCTTAAGCTCAATTTCCTTCCTGATTTCCTGATACGTTTTCACGGAGCCATCAGCGTTTTTATTGAACGGATTGAGCGTTTGATAAAACTTTTCCCGTCGTTTGCAGGCTTTACCGCATACGTCACACTTCCCTGATTTCTCAGCAAAAGTTGAGATCTCATCGAACCGAGTTGTTGTAATTCCACCCCATCCCATCGCCTTACCCTCTGTCGTTACCCGCTGATGCGGTTATGTCTCATCGACGCATGGAAGTGATTTCCAGTCGATATCGTTTTTTGCCGAATCCCACAGGCCTTTCTTTTTGTACTTTTCTGAGCATGGAATGCAGATGTTGTAAGGCCTGCCAACCATGTTTACAGATATTCTCTGCATCTCTTCAGATGCCAGAAAGTACCCACAGAATTGACACTTGTGCATACGTACTCTCCACTTAGTTACCCGCTGATGCGGGAGAAATGCTTTATCTATCAGCTTCTACAACTCATCACGAATCTGTGAGAGTGTGCTGATCGCCTGGTAATGACCGCGACGCTGCTCTTCTGTTTTGAACGCACGCATATCGTCTTTTATCGATGCGATTGCCTTATTCAGAACTTCCACTTGCGCTTCTTTAATCGCCTGTTTGCGTGGCTTCTGACGCTTCTTAGGAAGGTCTCTTAAACACGCCGGAATGTATGTCTGAGTCATAAAAAATCCTCTTGTGATTCAGCCCAGCCCACTCAACTTCGAATGGACTGGAATAAATCTGTTTGCGCTTCGCACCTCTCATCCCGCCAGTGTTGCCCGTTCCCACGCCTTTATCGCTCTCGCGAGGGGGTAGCCTCACACCGACCGGATCGCGCCCGGTGCTGCGCCGAATTTGTACGTTGGGGTCTAAACAGGATTACTGAGTGCTGTTCCGACTTTGCATGTTGTTAAAAAGCAGGCGACTTGCTGTCCGCCGCTGGCTAACTTCGCTCAGCTGTCGATGTTTCGTTTCGATGGACTTATTAAAAACCATAGTTGTTTTATCGTCAACAACAATAGTTGTATTTATAGTTGTTTTGGTTTTATTTGGTTGTATTTAAAAGGAATTTATTTTTATAAAAGATTGGTGCTATGCTGCAAAAAACATCAGGGGGTGGCTATGGAACGTGATGAACTTGCAGATGACCGGATGGCCTTCATGGCTGGAGAGGTTGGGTGTGTGGTGTTCGAACTGATTTACAACGGGATTGAGATCAACAAAGACAACATTGTGGGATTTCTGGAAGGGAAGCGTAAAGCCGTCGGGAACGTGATCCACAAGGGGGTGCTACGGGATGCGGCTGAGATGGTACGGAAGGGCAAATAAAAACCCGGCGCGGTGGCCGGGTGATAAAATTCTATTTCAAAACAAGTCCGTTCAGAGCATCAAGAATTTTAGAAACATAATTACCGAATACATAAACACAAAAAGCAAACACAACCGATAGAATGGCAGAAGAAGCCTTAAACGTTGTCTTCATGGATTTTACTCCATTTTCGATTTCACTCAGCCTTGAGTCGATGCTCTTAATGTCTGATTTAATCTCAGTAATATCTCGCTTAATGTATTCTACATCAGATTCTAAGCGTGCAACTCTGGATTGCATGTCATCGCCTCCGCCATTACCGTTGCCATACCTTAAAGTATGCACGTTGAACTCTTCGTTAGCAACTGGTTGGCTTCTTTTGAGATATGCTGAATTTGCCATATCAGACTTTCCATTCTTTTGATAAGTAGAAAAAACACTCTGAATCGTGAATCAATCTACTTTTATCTTTATCATCAATAACATGAAGTGACATCGTTACCTTGTAAACGCCCTCTTCTTTAACAAGAATGTTCATGAGGGACATATTTTCAATGCTCACTGAATCACTTCCGGAGGTCGTGCCAGCCACAATAGGGTCCGATTGCAATGACTGACCGCTACCAAAATCAATTCTCTGGTCGCCAAAAAACAGGTCGACATCGACACGATAGTTAACTTTCGTTTTAATAATAAGCCCAAAGGAAACGTCAATACTGATTTTCCCTGAGAGATCATCTGGCTTTATCCATGGCTGGGGATAATTTAAGGAGCGCGATATTTTCCCGGGGAATATCTGGGATACATATAAAAATGAAATCTTTTCCATCGCTTATCCTCGCTAATAAGCCATTTGTTACCATATCTTTACAGCTAAACCAGCCGCAGCTTTGTATCTACAGCAGTACCGAGTACCAGAAAAGACGACCAATTATCTCGACGTCTTCAATATCAGCCTCTTCGTCTGGGTAGGAATCGTTGTTGTAACTGCGGATGATCAGTTTTCCACCTGGCTTACGATACAGCTGTTTAATGCGCTTGAGTTGACCACTCCCGCCATCTGTCTGACCAATGGCATACAGTTTCCCGTCAACTATGCGTTTGTTGTTCGTATCTACGGCTACAGTCGTACCATCCGGTATTACGGGTTCCATACTGTCGCCAGTAGCAGGGAAGCACAGGATGCCAGACCCATCTGTATTAGCTCCAACGCGTCGGAGGGTTGCCTTTGAGAACCTGAGCTTAAAGCCATTGTGATCCTCGCATTGAACGCGTCCATCGCCACAAGCAAATTCAATATCCTTAAGAAAAGGCACTTCAACCTCGTCAGCAGGAAGCGGGGTGTTTTTGTCCCATGCGTCGACAGTTCCCCACTCTGATTCAGGACCAATATTTGATTCTTTAGCGTCTGATCGCATGGGGCCAACACCTGAACTTAGCCATTCAGGTTTAACCATCAAAGCATTTGCCAGCTCTACCAACTTTGTTGTCTGGTTAGCTTTTCCCGTTTCTATCTTCTGGATAGCAGCTTGGCTTACCCCAACCAGATCCCCGAGAGCCTTTTGTGTAAGGCCTCGTAATGTCCTGGCTTCCTTCAGTCTTTCAGCGAGTGTCGTTTTCATATACGCAATCTACAACCGTGGTTTTATTTCATCAAACGAAAATGGTTGTTGACTAAATACAACCATAGTTTTATTCTTCATTTATATTCACTACGGAGGTTGTTATGAATCCAACCATTAAAACCGCCATTACCATCGTCGGGTCTCAAAAAGCCCTTGGTGAAGCATGCGCAGTATCGCAGCAGGCGGTTTACAAGTGGCTACACAACAAAGCAAAGGTTTCTCCGGAGCATGTGAACAGCATCGTGAAAGCAACTGGTGGTGAAATTCAGGCCTACCAGATTCGCCCTGACTTACCGACGCTGTTCCCATCACCGATCGACAACAACGCCGCCTGATTGGCGGCAATAACCAATTAATTCAGAGGAAGTATCGCAAATGGAGACCTTAACGACACGCAACAAAGCGGAGGCACGACGAATTGAGAGCTGGGTGCAGCGGCAAATCGCAGATCTTGGGACAACCAGGATCGCCGAAGTAGCTGGCGTGAACAAATCAACCGTAAGCCGGTGGCGGGAGAACCTGGTGCCGAACATGTCGCTGCTGCTCGCCATCCTGATTTCTAGCAGGGATGGAGTGAAGGGAGATTTTGAAGCATGAACGCAAAAAGGGCAAAAGCCGCGGTGCTGGAACACCAACGGCTTTCAGGTGGAATTAACTGGATCAATTCACAGGAGCAATTATGGCAAACACTGCCGAAGTAATCAATTTCCCTGTGCCTGACGTGGCACCTAAGGAGCAGCGCGTGGCAGATCTCGACGACGGGTTTACGCGCATCGCTAATGAATTACTGGAGGCTGTCATGCATGCAGGTTTGTCGCAGCATCAGCTTTTGGTGTTCATGGCCGTCATGCGCAAAACATACGGCTTCAATAAGAAATCTGACTGGGTCAGTAACGAGCAGATCTCGGAGCTGACCGGAATTCTCCCGCATAAGTGCTCAGCTGCAAAAAGTGTTCTGGTAAAGCGTGGGATTTTTATTCAGAGCGGGCGGAATATCGGTATTAATAATGTGGTCAGCGAATGGGAAACATTACCCGAATCAGGTAAGAAAAGTTTACCCGAATCAGGTAACGCCTATTACCCGAATCAGGTAAACACAAAAGACAAACATACAAAAGACAATAAAGACAATATTAATAACCCCCCTAAATCCCCCCGGGCGGTTTCGTTCGATGCGTCAGCTGTTAAGTTGCCTGACTGGCTTTCTGCAGAAATCTGGTCGTCATGGGTGGCATACCGTCGTGACCTGAAAAAGCCGATCAAGTCTCAGCAGACCGTGACGCAAGCTATCAAGTTGCTCGACCGCTGCAGGCTGAACGGCTACACCCCTGACGAAATTATTAACCAGAGCATCGCCAATGGCTGGCAAGGCTTGTTTGAGCCAAAGGGTTCCAAGCCTCAACCACGCCAACAGACGCGAGTTGCCGAAAATTTCGCTGGCAAGGACTATGGCCAGACTGAAATTCCATCTTGGGCGAGGGACTGAGTATGGAACTGCTCGAAAAAATCGACGCTATCGAAAAAATGCTGGAAGTCCTTGGTAGACCTCCAGAGCAGCTCCCTAACTGCGAGACCGTCTTCGAAACAGTGCTTTGCGAGAAACATGGCGAGTACGAACAGCGTAAACGCGTGCTTACCAGCAGCCTGATCAAGCTGCCGTCACCGCCGACTCGTTGTCCGGGCTGCCTTCGCGATGAGCTGACCTTCCTGTATGACGAGAAAAAGCGGTGGGAAGACCGCACGCGCCAGCAGAACATCGATCGCCTGCTGCGCCAGCTCGAAATCCCTGAGCGCTTTGTAACGTGCACGCTGGAAAGCTATCAGCCGGTGGGGAAGGAGTCAGAGCGCGCGCTGCGGGTTTGCCAGGCGTATGCCGCGAAGTGGCCAGAGCGCCTGAAGCAGGGTGGTGGCCTGGTGATGTGCGGCAAGCCGGGAACCGGTAAAAACCACCTCGCCCTGGCGATCGCCCGTTATGTCATCGAGAAACACCAGAGCCCGGTAATTTTTACCACCGCGCTGAAGATTGCCCGTGAGTTCAAATCAACGTGGTCGAAAACTGCGACGCGCAGCGAGAACGACGTGATTGCGCACTTCACCACTCCGGACCTTTTGATCATCGACGAGGTTGGCGTCCAGTTCGGCAGCGAGGCCGAGAAGCTGATCATGTTCGAAATCATCAACACCCGGTACGAGCGGATGAAGCCGACCATCCTGATCAGCAACCAGACCAAAGAAGAGTTGGCAGCGTTCGTGAGTGAGCGTGTTATTGACCGCATGAGCGACGGCGGCGGGTGCACGCTGTCATTCACCTGGGATTCTTACCGTTCCAAGGGGGCAGCATGACCATAACAATCCGTGAGCAGGTGCTGGCCGCCCTGCGCAACAACCCAGGGTTGAACAACGCCAAACTGGCAGGGCTTATCGGCATGGACACCAAAAAGATATCCGGAACGGTGAGCACGCTGCTGGCAGACGGCCTGATCCGCTGCGAAGGAAAATACGGCCAGCGGCTTTATCGGCTGACCGATTACGGCATGAAATACGCACCAGAAACAATCCCGGCTATGCCGAAGGGAAATTCGAAGCTGGTGCAGCGTACAGAGGCAAACGTGATCTGCCAGGAGTGCCGCAACAGCGCGGCGATGAAGCGAGTATTGATGGTTTGTGGGAGGGTAGGGGTATGAGCAACAAATACGAAGATCTGATTAAAAATGCCAGGGTGAATGCCGAATGTGGTGAGCACATGTCGCCTGAAGAGGTTACGACTTTGCTTAACGTGGTTGAAACCACATTCGCGGCGCTGGCTGCGGAGAATGCGGGGCTGAAGGCTGCGTTTGACAAGCCTCAAGCCTATCTATCCTGGCACACTATCCCGCCAACATGGGAAGACCCTCTCCCGTGCGGTGAGTATCTTGATGTTCACGATGATGCTGGCCACAAGAATTCCGACGGTACTGATTGCTGGCCGGTATATGCCAAGCCAGAAATCAACACCCCGGCCACCGACGCTTTCCTGGCTGAAGTGAAGACTGAAGCACGCAAGGAGGGAGCTTACTTTGTGGCGAACAGAATGCTGGCTGCCTGGGAAGCTGGTTTTATTGATGATACTGCAAAGAACGCCGCGGATATTGCCAGGATGATTCTTACCTCTACTGAGTTTATGGCTAATGCGCCGGAAGGCGATTTTGACCGCTCATTCTCTGATGGCGTTCTCGAAGATATCGCCGCCCAGCTTCGCAAAGGAGGCAACCAGTGAGCGAGATTAATTACCAGGCTCTGCGTGAAGCGGCGGAGAAGGCGACGAAAGGCCGGTGGGCTGTTGAGTTCGACGATGAGATTTACTCCACTGACGGCGTGAACCATGAGCAAATAGCCATGGTATTCAGTGAAAACGAAGCGCGTGATGCTGCATTTATCGCCGCAGCCAACCCCGCCACCGTGCTGGCGCTGCTGGCATCGCTGGAAGCCGCAGAGAAGCGAATCGCTGAACTGGAAGCGAAGCTCGATAGCGCAGATAAATTGCAAGATAGCGCATTTCGTCATGGTCTTCAGCATGGCTTCAGTTTTGGTCAAACGGATAATCAGGCTGGATTTGAAGAGTGCTTATCTGCATATGGAGCGCGGGGTAAAGATAATGGCTAATTCATTACTTGAAACATGCAATGACTGGCAAATTCTTCGCGCAGAAATATTGGCTCGAAATCCAAATATGGCCATGACACTTCAAAAGCTCGACATCATGATTGAGCATTCCGTTAGGGCGGCAATTGAAATATCGCATCGTGTTGACTGGGATTTTAGTGAAGCAGAGCGTAAAGCTAAGGCGGTGAATTAATGGAACTTTCACGGGATAAGATTAAAGAAATAATCAATGACGATTGGCTTTTGATGGATGATTGCGAAGGAAATAAAAACTGTGACGTTGTCAAAGAGATGGCGCGTATAGCGCTGGCATCGCTCGAAGCGGAGCCTGTGGCGTGGGCGCACAGATTAATCAACAAGCGTAACGGAGTCGTTCACCCTTGGGTTTACGGTAGCGCAGAGGCGTGTCCAAGCGAGGGGGATATCTTCAATATTGAGGTAATGCCGCTCTACACCGCCCCTCCAGCGCCGGTAGCTGTGCCTGAGTGTTTCAAGCGCCTTCTCCACCATGCTTACGGCATGACAATGGGGCATGACTGGAACAAAGGGACTATGGCTGGACATCACCGCGCCAAGCTGTGTCAGGCTGTTGATGAGTGCCGGGCAGCCATGCTTCAGGGTGCA
>ERZ1673737.3030-NODE-3030-length-13240-cov-4.278574_pt1 | contig 13240 bp, 9 predicted proteins | sample MGYA00580211_ERZ1673737 | MGnify/ENA primary metagenome ERZ1673737 (study PRJEB41218, sample SAMN15661789) | gut metagenome | host: Homo sapiens | place: Canada: London | collected 2015-08-20/2019-03-30 | study: EMG produced TPA metagenomics assembly of... | reverse complement strand
CCCTCTAATCATGAATAATAATACAAATGTGGATGTGCTCAAAGCAATGGAATAACACCAACAAACAGGGCACAAAAGACACCTGCAAAGACCGGAACCTTGGATCGGGCACTCGTACTACTCATCGTTGGTGTAGCACGAGGACCAGAAGGCGTGGCCGTGGCCGTGGGATTAGCAGCAATGTTGCCAGTTGGCTTGTTGGTGGTAGTCATAGTAGATTTCGATTTAGTCGAAGTGCTGGTTTTCGTGGCTATTCGAGTGGTGCTTCTCTGAATAGTCTCAATGCCAGAGCGGGAAAAGGCAACCGAAGAAGAATGCGAGAGTGCAAATGTAAAGCGGAAGGTAGACTGTGGAGAGAAAGATGCGGTCTTAGTGGTTGATTGCAAAACATGGCTGACAAGTGTGTGGGAATTCTCACTGGTGGTGCCGCCTGGTGCCTGGATGCGACTGGAGCGCGACTCCCAGTCATACTGGTAGCCCGTTGACGAGGCAGTCGGAGAGTCACTAGCCACCCAAGGCCAGACATTAGGGGTGACCCAGCTCGAGGTCTCTTTGTGTGTTCCGCTCCAAGGAACTGGGGCACCGTCTGCAGTAGCGGTGATGCTGGGTGCAGACTGAGTAGACGAGGGCTCCGCACCACTATTGCCATTGATCTTGCCTCCTTCAGAAATGATGGACTGCCATGAACCACTCGTGTCACCGTATTTGTATGAAGTTCCAGTAGAATAGTCGGTCACAGTCATCTTTTTCAGGTACATCTTGAAGGGACCCTGGCTGTAATCCGTTTGGCCACCAGCCCAGTCTGCAAAAGCACAAGTATTAGCAATCCACCTAAAATTGGAGATCACGAATTACTTACCAATGGTACCCTGTGCGTTGTTCGAGTCACCACCAGCCCACACGCCGACCTTGACCATCATAGGAGTCTGAGGGTACTGGTTTGCGTCTGCCGACTCAGGAGTGATGGCCCGAACAGTCTCGCCATCGATTGCCCACACAATCTGGCTGCTGGTCCAGTCAATGGAGTAGGTGTGGAAGCTGTCTTGATTGCCTGGGTTGGAGTGGAAAGCGCCACGGTTGTAGGAGCTAGTATCTCCTTTGCCAAAGTAGTTGGACTGCACCTCGGTGCTCTTGCCGCCAAGCCATTCCCAGTCAAGTTCATCCAGATCGTCGGACTGCAGAACTGCGCTGCTCACAATACCGGTTCCTGAGGCGACCTTGATAGTGAACTCCACACGGCCGAACATGATGTACCAGCCGGACTGGATCAGTGGGCCATCCCCCTGTTTGGAGATCGTAAAAGTTGCACCATTTGTCTCGTCATATGTGACGGCCCCTGTCGACTTAAAGGCGTTCGAGGCACCACTTGTGAAGTCGAAAGTCTTGTCAGACTGCCCAAATGCGGGATTAGCGGGGCACGCTGATGACTGTTAGTACCTTGCTGACGTTGATACTGGACTGCACTTACATTTTTGGGTCGGGTTGCAGTCAGTGTATGTCTGGGCTGTCACCAACACCGTGGACGACAACAGGCCCAAGGCCGCAAGAACAAACCGCATGGCGAAGGTAGAATGTATGCGAGCTTTTCGTACAGGAATTCAGTATGGTAAGAGAAATTCACGCTTAGAAGAGATAATTGTAACAGGTGTAGGAGGAAGAAAGAAAAGGAGAGGAAGAAGCAGGTAGAAATGAGCGACCTATCGGAGGGAAGGTGCAATGGCTCTAATTATATCACAAATGGAAGTGGCTGGGGGTGGAGAACGCCCGACTTTCCTGCCTCGTTTCGTGTTTGGGCTTTGCCGCCTTTTCTTGGAGCTTCCTTGGATCTTCCTTGGATCCCTTGGACTTTGAAATTGTAATGCATCATCTGATGAAGTCAGGAATATGTATCTCATACATCGAGTGTTCTGTATCACCTGACGCAAAATAACAATCTCACGTGTCATTGAAATCCGGGCTGCAGTGAAGATATCAATATATCACATTGGACTACCATCGATAATCTACTCTGCTCTACTCTACTCTAGGCAAACTATGTTCACTAACATGGCTCATATACGCCGTACAGTTTCCTAAGAGAATCACTCCACCAGCCAACTTCGGACCCACTTTTGGGCCACTTTTTACTCTACACCATTTTTGGCCATCTTTGAGGAAGTTTCGAACTGTCTTAATTGCTTTTGCGTCTTGTTGAGTTCTGAGCCTGATTGGCCTTGTTATATACCCTGTACTCTATATATTTGGTCATGCTCTCAGGGGACGGGTCACCCAATCACATGTCCCTATGCAGTAACGGACCCACTTACATCTATACCATCTCCGTCTTGAATATAACCTTAAGTACTCACTCATATGTACCCCTGCCATTAAAGGTGTCACAAGATTATATTCACAGGCATTCCCTCTTTTCCGGCCTCCCGACTAGCTGTTAGCTAAAGGCTGTCGGCAGTATTATCCCTGCTTACTGCACATGTACACTCCATAAATAACTTAAGTTAACTTATTACATGTCCGAAATATGACCTTGAATAGACACACGATTTAAGTGTTCAACAGTACCGATTCCATAGTCTATAGTTATGCCCGGCTGGCCTAGACTACTGCTCAGGTAAATTCAACCGCCGATTTCTTTAGTGGGCGATTCATTTAAAGAGACCGGCGCTATATATAAGCTATGATGATGTCATTGCAGAGACCCAGAGGCATACCAGATAATTGGCATGAGATCTCCGTTGTCCTCAAATGGTAGGGAGATGCTTGTCCTAGTGGATTTTATTTTCCGCCGTCTCACGTATAGCACCGGAAATCCGACGCGAAGAACAGCCCGAAGGCACCGTGTCCAAGCTCTGAGAGCTTAGGCGACAAAGGAGCTTTGCTTGGTCGTCCGCGAATAGCAACGTACTTTCATGGAAGAAAATAATTAACAAAGTTAAGCATCAAGGAACGCAGGGATTCACAAGTACGCCAGTTGGTTGCAAATGCCCCAGATAAGATCAATACATTTTAACAGATGAACGTGCAGGTGAGTGTCATTGGGCTTACCAAATAGTAATCAGTCCTTATATACTGATATAAAAAGCAAATAGTCTGGAAATGCATACCACAGCAGCACGCCCACCGAATTGCGACATACGTCTTGTTCGCGCCTTTTGGTGGTGTTGATCCGATTTAGTTTCTATCAGGGATAGCTTAAGCTCCTAATACCTTGTAGAAAGCTATGAATGAGAAGTGATAATGCCTGTGATATACAGGGGTTCACAGGTTCATCAGGGATATCTTTCAGCTCACTTCAATCTTCGTTATAGTCAGATATCTCATGAGCAGATGTGACGATATCATTCAATTAGTGAGTGGCAACCTTTTTTGTGCTTTGGGGAGGGCCGGAAGCGTCAAGCTGTCCGGCCCAGGTAGGTTCATCGGGGCATAGGGCTAATATTCCACGTCAAGTTTGAGCTCACGAGAATCCATGAAACGATACATTGCTGTGATTCCGAAAACCAAGAGCTTACCTTGGCTTTCCCGCTACCTTGGATATCCCTGCGCGGGACTCTCACAAGCTTCTTTTGTCTCAGCCCGCTGACTGTCGTCATAACAATCAATCTCATCCTCATCACTATGCCCGAGGACATTCCTCTGACGCCCGAGGGCACCAGCCTGGCTGGCAAGACAGCACTTGTCACCGGTGGTAACAAGGGCCTTGGTTTCGAAGTTGCCAGGCAGTTCCTGCTGCTAAATGTTTCCCGATTGATCATCACCGCACGCGACGAGGCCAAGGGCAGAGCCGCAGTGGCTGCCCTCAAGTCTGACCCGGAAGTTATCGCGGCCAGCTCCCAAGACGAAACCAAGCCCAAGATCGAGTTCTTCCTGTTGAACCTCGATGACTACCAGTCCGGTGTCCTGTTTACCCGAAAGGTTAACGCGGAAGTCCGTGAGCTCCATGTCCTGGTCTTGAACGCCGGTATCAATATCTTTGAGTATCAAACCAGCAAGACCGGCCATGAGAAGATCATGCAAGGTAAGTCAACAATCTGATCACGTAGCCCTACAGGAAATCAGACCTAACGACAAACCAGTCAACTGCTACACCCACTTCCTCATCGTACTCACTTTGATGTCTCTGCTCCGCAAGACTTCCAAGAAATACTACACCCCCAGCCGCATCACCTTCGTGGGTTCCTACAGCCAGGACCAGCACAGTTTCGAGGAGATCCCAATTCCCGCTAGCCAGAGCATCATGGATTACTACGACGACAAGACCATCTTTCGCCGTTTCAGACGATACCAGGATAGCAAATTTGTGGTCAACGCTTTTGTGCAGCAGCTGGCTCGTATTACGTCCGCTACTGAAGTCATCATCAACAATGTTTGCCCTGGTGTGGTTCAGACCAACTTGAACCAGACTGCGCCCCTTTGGTTCAAGCCTTTTATGTGGGCTTACACCAAGGTGTACAGACGGACTTTGCACGAGGGTGGTCGGATTATTGTCAAGGCTGCAGTGGTTGTTGGTAATGAGAGTCACGGTTTGTTTGTTCAGAACAGTCTAATGGATCAGTATGTGCTTGCTTTCCTTGCCATGAGACCATGATACTAATTGAAGATAGGGGTGCGCCGTTCCTAGCGGGTGAAGCTGGTCGCCACTTCGGACAGGAGCTTTGGAATGAGGTTGTTGATGATGTTGAGAGAGTTTTCGCCCAGCCCCGAGTTTGATTGACAGAGGACATATGCAAATTGACGACGTGATGGAATGATGCGTGACGGAATGATGCGAAGGGTAAGTGCAGGGGAAAAGATCCGGTCTAGGTCACTGGTTTTACTATGTATCATTATGGCAATACTGTATGTGGAGTAGGGGAAACCAGAGACTACTATATCGAAATGGACATTCTCTCTTCCAGTATCCTTGCATAGTGGCTGAGTAGAAATGGATAAAGGAGCTCAGATCGAGGCGCAAACGATAGCAGAAGCAGAAGACCTTTCACCGCCACAAGGGAGGAATTAGCCGTGGAAGGGCTCTTTGTATGATCTGTCATGTTCGGGATTTCAAGCAGAAAGGAGTATACACCTGTTACACCTGAGATCTGGGCATTTTTGAGCAGCTGAGCTGAGCTAGACTAACTAGTAACTAGTTATCTGCAGGGATTGTTACAGCCTGAAGTCAAGGCAGCCAATGGATCAAGAATGCAGATGTTAAGTGTCATATATCATACTTGGGAGCTCCACAGGTCAACTTCTGGGCACGGACAGCATCACGGACCATCCCCAGAGTATAGAAAATGTAAGAAATATAATTGATATAAAAAGTGTAAGAAGTATACAAAGCAAAAAGCATAGGGATAGAAGGAGAAGAAATAAAGAAAGAGGACGTTTCAGAGAAGGTTCTTTCATCACGTCGGGACCAACGATTTCTCCCGCCTTTGTCATCCCCACTCAATCCTGGACCTCGAGATACTGTACTTCCCTGCATGCGCCCGGGTTACCCTTGATTTGCCCACCCATCTCATCTAATTTGCCCTATTTCACCCTCTCGACTTGCGCTGGTCACGGCTTTTCAGGCGTCTCCTTGCGCCCCGCCCGAACCCGAACCCACGCTGTCATCCCCCGTCGATCTCTACAACTCCACGATCCCCGAATGCCCTCCACGCTTCCTTACAGCTTTTGAACCTATTACCGCGTCGCCGGAGACGACCTCCGCACGGCGCCAGTACTCGAGACAGCTGAATCGATACACGTTGCAGCTCCGATCCTCCACACCTCCCGGGCATCATCAGCGTCATTCATGCTGAACCGCTCCGGGATTCTCATACAACCCAAGATACAGCTGGCTGCAACTTGATCAGGGCCGCGGTGGGAATCGGCCGAATCACAGAGCCGCCATGCCGGTGCGGGAGCGCCCCCATTCCGAGAATCGCCAGGGTTCGGGGAGCTCTGGTAACAGTTGGATATCACAGGAGACTGTGCGGCATCCCGAGAACCAACCTGGCGATCCGAGCAAACCCTCTGCTGATAATCGCAATGCCGACCCTTTCCCTGGTTCTTTGACAATGGACACCAAGTAAGCTCCTCCACCCTTTGAGATACCCCGCGGGATTTTTTCAGCACCACGGGGAATTATCTCCAAGCTTTGAAAGAAGGAGCTCATTGATTTTTTGCTAGATCGGACCCTTCGAGACCCCCACAGATTAACTGGGGGACAAATCTGTGGTCATGGAACTCCCCCGAAATCTCCCCTACCGAACAGCGCAAGGCTTCCGGCTTCAGCGACCATCGCGAGGCTTTATCTGTACCCAGTAATCAAGACGGTCCGTCTCAATCCTCCTCCACGAGTCCCCGACCTCCACCTCTCAACGCGTCTCGCCTTGCGTCCGATGATATCGAGTCGATCGCCCCATGGAGTACAGGTCCAGGAAGTGGACCCCCCGATGCTCCCGGCACGTTTTACAACGACTACTCCGAACACGAAGCTTCCCCTGCGTCGTTCTCGTTTCGTCCCATGACTGGACGGACAATCGCCAGCGAACCCGCCGAGTTTGAATACCATGGAGAACCGCGACGGCCATCTGCTGCGAGCGCAACCACTGTGAGTAGCTCGGGTTCGAGATCTAGCATCAGTCAGAAGCTTCGGAAGAAGCATTTGAAAGGTCTACTCGGGGATGACTATCCCTCGCCTGGAGAGCGCGAGGCTACCGACGATGGTTCCCAAAATCCGCCCAGTAAGCGTGGCGGGCTAGTCGATCAGCTGAAGGCGCGAGAGCGAGCGAACTCGGATGGTTCCCGGCCACCCGATGGCTCTGGATCACACCGTCCTCAAAGGCCACGAGCAGCTACGCCTTTGCCCTCAAGTGACATCACTCCATGGGACTATCAGAGCATCAATGATGTTTCACAGTATGGAGAAGCGCCAGTGCGCCACGTTCCAATCGGACCCAATGGGGAGCGTCTTGATCCTCCTGATATCGGTGCTTCAGGGGGCAACTCCAGCCGGCGAGGACACGGCAGGCATCGTCCTTCGCGAAGCAAAGACGAGAAGCCGACTCTTGCTGGTGACCTAGCCGGCTATCAAAATCGGCCGGCTACGGGCACAGATGATATTTCCTTACGTCCATTCAACGAGAACTACTTAGCATCATCGTCGACACTCGGTGGCCGATCTACAAGTCCAACTCCCAGCGTCCGAAGTGCATACCGTGATCGCGACAACGATCAGAACTCAGGACACCCCAGAATTGGTGGTTTCATCAAAAGGGTTTTCGGCCATGGATCGAAACCGCACGACAAGTCGAGGACCTCTTCTCCTCCTCCTAAAAGGGGTAGGCAGGGAAGCATTGAAGGGAACACGCCTTCTCGTCATGTGGAATCGACAGACTCGGACCGGAAGAAAGAGTCCGGTAAGGGCCTTATTACAGGACGAAAACTCGGTCCTCGTCGTGTCTTTACCAATCAAGGTGGCGACTCTCACAGCACCAACAAAGATGACAGAAATCAAGAGAACAAGCATTTCTTCCCACTCGACGTCGATATGGGTGATTTGAAGGGAATAGTTCGTTCAGCTTCGCCGAACACTATGAAGCGTGGAGTCGATGGGATGACCACACCGCGTGATGAAAATGCAACTGAAAAGCCATGGAATGCCCCAGACAGCTGGCATGTCAGGGGACCGGCTGACCTTACCGTGGATCAAGGCTATTTCGGCCCTCGCGAGCGTGAAGTCTCGTTCTTCATTCGAATCTTCCGGATCGATTCAACCTTCGCCACGCTATCAGCTGGTGTTAACGCGACTGTATCTGAGATTCTCTTGATGCTTGGTCGGAAATCTTTCTTGCAGGATCACCTCAACAATTACGAGATTGTTCTACGAAAGAACGACCTTTCACGGCAGCTTGATCACAATGAACGGCCAATCCAGATGCAGAAGCGACTACTCGAACAAGTTGGTTACACGGACAAGGACCGGATTGAGGATATTGGCCGTGAAGACCACAGTTATCTCTGTCGGTTCATTTTCCTGCCGACTAAACTTAGCGGCTACAGCAGTCTTGAGAGTGACCCCGGATTCAACAAAGTGCAGAAGTTCAGCCATGTGGACCTCCAGGGCCGCAGCCTTGTCACAATTCCGATTACGCTATACGCTAAATCCTCCGAAATCATCTCGCTGAATTTATCGAGGAACTTGTCATTGGATGTTCCGAAAGACTTCATTCAAAGCTGCATTAATCTGCGGGAGATCAAGTTCATCGGAAATGAAGCCTCGCAGCTCCCACAAAGTTTCAGTCTGGCAGGCCGGCTGACATACTTGGATATTTCCAACAACTGTTTGGAGGAACTGAGTCACGCATGTCTCGATCGGCTGACTGGTCTTGTTAGCATCAAGATGGCCAACAACCGATTGACCGAGCTGCCCAGCTATTTCGCAAACTTCCATGCCCTGCGAAGCTTAACTATGTCATCAAACGGATTCAAGGTCTTCCCCGAGTTCATCTGCAACTTGAAGAGTCTAGTTGATCTCGATATCAGCTTCAATGGCATCGAAGAACTACCCAACATTGGCCGCTTGGTGACCCTCGAACGCCTGTGGATCACAAATAACAACCTCAGTGGGTCTCTGGATGAGTCCTTCCGGGACTTGGTGAACCTCAAGGAACTGGATGCTCGCTTCAATGCCATCACCAATATCGATAATCTCTCTTCTCTCCCACGGCTGGAGCAGGTCTCCTTCGGTCACAACTTAATATCGCGCTTCAAGTGCTCGTTCCCAAAATTGCGCAGTTTACATCTGGACCACTGCCCTCTGACACACTTTGATGTTGATGCTCCCATGCCGACATTGACATCTCTCAACCTTGCATCCGGCAAACTTGCACAGTTCCGGGACACCATATTCGAAAACTGCCCTAATGTGACCAAGCTCGTTCTCGATAAAAACCACCTCTCTTCCGTCTCGCCCCAGGTTGGCAAATTGCGCCGACTGGAACATTTCAGCATGATCAAAAACCCTCTTGCTTCTTTGCCTGCAACCATCGGTTGCCTCGTGGAACTCAAGCACCTGAATCTGAGAGAATGCAATTTGACGTCTCTCCCATCAGAGATTTGGCATTGTGCGAAGCTAGAAGTGCTCAATATCTCTTCGAACATCTTGTCCACATTCCCCAAGTATGGTGCTTCGCCGCCCTTGGTGCCTGGTGAGCCCGCCCCCACACCCACGACTACACCGGGTATCCCAGGCAGCCCCAGCTATGAGGACATTGGGCCACTGGACGAACCAGATCTGCGCCGACCTAGTCAAGCCTCCAATGGTAATGGTGTTATGAACTCCGTTTCACCCAATGGGGCACATCGGAATCCTTCCACCGCGACTTCTGTTTCACAGCAAGGTGGTGATAGAAAGGTATCGGCTGCATCGCGCTCATTCACAGATCCAAATTCCGCCTCTCGGAAGGACTCGAATTTCTCCCAGCAGATGGCAATGACATTTGCTGCATCTCTTCGGACACTCTCCCTTGCCGACAACAGACTTGAAGATGATGTTTTCCGGGAATTGTCTTTGCTCCCTGAGCTGCGCGTTGTTAACCTGTCCTACAATGACCTGACGGAACTGCCTCAAGGAATTCTTAAGAGATGGCCAATGATTTCTGAACTCTACCTTTCCGGTAACGAGTTGACTTCTCTCCCGTCTGATGATCTGGAAGAGGGAAGCAACCTCAAGATCCTCCATATCAATGCGAACAGGTTCCAGGTCTTGCCTGCAGAGCTTTGCAAGGTCAGCAAGCTCTCGATCCTTGATGTTGGAAGCAACGGATTGAAGTACAACGTATCCAACTGGCCTTATGATTGGAACTGGAACTGGAATCGCAACCTTAAATACCTGAACTTCTCGGGTAACAAGCGCCTGGAAATCAAGCCTAATATCGCGTCACTGGGTCCACCGGCTGCCAATGGTGCTGACTTGACGGACTTCAACTCTCTGACCCATCTCCGGGTCCTGGGACTGATGGATGTCACTCTTACGATTCCTACGATCCCCGAAGAAACGGAAGATCGACGTGTGCGAACTTCTGCCTCGCTGGCTGGTACACTTGCCTATGGTATGGCAGACTCTCTCGGACGAACCGAGCATTTGTCCATCATCGATATGATCGTTCCACGGTTGAAGCAGGACAATGTGGAAACACTGGTGGGCATGTTTGACGGACAGACGCTTTCTAGTGGTGGTTCTCGGGTAGCAAAATACTTGCATGAGAACTTCACTCCCACCTTCTCTTTTGAACTTAAGAAGCTTCAACGGGATCAGGATGAGACACCGCTAGATGCGCTGAGACGGGCATTCCTCGCCTTGAACAAGAACATGGCAGGATCTGCCTACCGATCGATTGGTGACCGTGAAGTCAGACAGTATCACAGAGGCTCTACTGCAGCCAAGATGCTCAACCCGGCCGACATTCAATCCGGCGGCGTTGCCACTGTCCTGTACCTGAACAACATGGACTTATATGCCGCCAATGTCGGCGATGCTCAAGCCATCTTGATCAAGTCGGATGGTTCGATGCGTTATCTGACCCAGAACCATGACCCCGCGGAACCAAACGAGCGCGCGCGCATTCGTGCTGCAGGAGGCTTCGTATCGCGTAACGGCAAGCTGAATGATGTGCTCCCCGTGTCAAGATGTTTCGGGCATTTCACCATGATGCCTGCTGTCATTGCGGCTCCTTCCACAATGCATTGCACTTTGACGGAACAGGATGAGATGATCGTCTTGGCATCGAAGGAACTCTGGGACTATGTCACGCCCGGGGTCGTGGTCGATATCACCAGGAGAGAACAACCAGATTTGATGTTCGCCGCTCAAAAATTGCGTGACCTGGCGATCTCCTTTGGTGCTACCAATAAGCTCATGGTTATGATTTTGGGAGTTGGTGAACTCCAAAAGCGACGACCGAAGCCTCGTCCTTCACTCAACACTGGATCATCTACCTTTGCTGAGGATCAGATTATCCCGACTGCCAAGCGTCCCAAGAAGCGCGATGGTCCTGGTGATTCGCGACTCGCTCGCTTTGACTTTGTTGATGCTCCAGTCGGTGAATTGGCTATCATGTTCACTGATATCAAAAAATCTACAAGTCTGTGGGAGGTCTGTCCAGATGCCATGCGCTCTGCTATTCAAATCCACAACGACATTCTACGCCGACAGCTTGGTATCTTCGGTGGCTACGAGGTCAAGACAGAGGGTGATGCCTTCATGGTAGCTTTCTCGACCACAACTGCCGCCCTGCTCTGGTGTTTCAACTGTCAAAACCAGTTGCTCGAAGCAGAATGGCCTACTGAGATCCTTGATCAGCCGCAATGTCGAGTTGTGGTCGACATGGACAACAACGTTATCTTCCGTGGTCTGTCCGTTCGCATGGGAGGTCACTGGGGCGAGCCAGTATGCGAAAAAGATCCGGTCACCAACCGAATGGACTATTTCGGTCCCATGGTGAATCGTGCCTCGCGAATCTCCGCTGTCGCCGACGGAGGACAAATCTTTGTCTCGTCGGATTTCATGAGCGACATACATCGCAACCTGGAGATCTTCGCTGATGCAGAACGGTCTGCCTCCACCAGCTCAGCTGACAGCCACCCTCGTGGTGATAGCCTTGGACATAACATCCGCCGCGAGCTGACCCAGCTGAACAGCCAAGGTTTCGTCATCAAGGACCAAGGTGAACGGAAGTTGAAGGGCCTGGAGAACCCAGAGCCCCTCTACCTTGTCTATCCTTCGGTACTTTCTGGTCGCATGATCTCTTCGGAAGATACCCAGGAACGCGACGATCCTGGTACAACCATTAACCCGAACAACCAGTTGGACATCCAGACAAATGTCATTTGGCGTGTCTGGGAGGTAACTCTCCGTCTCGAGCGACTCTGTGGCGCTCTTGAAAATCCCAGGGAATCAGCCCTTGGAGAGCCTAATGTTGCCTTGTTCAATATGGTCAAGAGACATGGTGGTGAATTGAACGACTCGACTGTTCTCAGCTTAGTAGATCAGCAAGTCACTCGTATTGAGGTACGTCGAGATCCTTCCCTGCCGTTGATCCTCCCCATTCTAACAGCATCTAGGTTACCGTCAACACTCTCTCACTGCGACACATGATGCGCCCCTTCAAACCAGGCGATAAACTCAAGGACCATGCTGTCCCCATCAACGACGTCCTCCAACAGCTTCGAACCCAACTCGCCGAATTCCAAGCTCTGAAGGAGTCACTGGCCATTGGTGCTGCAGGCATCACCGGCGGACCACAGCCACAGTACAACAGTCCCACCGCGCGCCCTTCAGAAAGCATGGATAGCGGCATCGCCACTCCCTCTTCATCTTTCCTCCAGCTCCCTGGCGATACTGCTCGCAATTCTGACACGAACCGTCGCAGTCAATGATCCGTGCCAATCATACTTTCTCTTGTTTTAATTCCATGGTATTTGTTTTCTGGTTTTGCTTTCTCTTCTGACTTTCTTATATGTTCTTCTTTCTTGTAGTTTGTGTTTTGGCTTTTTGTGGGCGGCGTCTCACTGGCGGATGGGAGTATGCAAATTTGTTTTATACAGCATTATGGCATGGGGCCACGGTGATAGTTTCGGTTTCTTATTTGCTTTTTACTTGCTGTTTTTTTGGGATTGTCTTTGGCTTGGACAGAGAATATATGCTACAGTCTATATGATAATCATGAACATTTTGCCTGTAAGCTTGCTCACCTATTGATCGAGATAGTATTGTTTCTTATAGCTGTCAGTTCCCCCTTACTGCTAACGAAGCTCTCTATACTCCGTACAACATTTAAGGCGTAGCTGGAGTACTCTATATACCGTTACTCAAATCAAAACGGTCACGTGACAACTGTTTGTGTTGCGTCATTGGCGTCATGTTTTCTTCCAGGTTGACACTCAACTCCTAGATGAATTTATACCCAGACATCTTCTAGAGTCATCACATCTCTCCTCGACGTTCTTTGATAACTCATCGCAAGTATAACCTGGCCCGCCTTGTCCATTTTTTCCGCCCCGCCTGTTGCCCTGGCTACCACCTCAACGAGCCAGACAAGCGTTATTACACCTCGGCCAAAACAACACCAACGCACGAAATCCCTGTTACTCCAGTCAAAATTCGAAAAGGGAGCGACGGGTGGCATTCCACTCGCATATTGAAATCCCACCCAGCCATATACCGCGCGACACGCTCGGTATCACTTGTTACAAAAGTTCTACGTCGCTAATC
>ERZ1673737.3025-NODE-3025-length-13255-cov-3.716061_pt1 | contig 13255 bp, 9 predicted proteins | sample MGYA00580211_ERZ1673737 | MGnify/ENA primary metagenome ERZ1673737 (study PRJEB41218, sample SAMN15661789) | gut metagenome | host: Homo sapiens | place: Canada: London | collected 2015-08-20/2019-03-30 | study: EMG produced TPA metagenomics assembly of... | reverse complement strand
GCGTTGAAGCCGAGGATCGGGTTTGAATCACTTTGTTTGGAGTTATGTCTGAGCCAATGAGTCCTCTCAAACACCAATCTCCGAGCACCCGTTCATACAAATTTCGCATTATACATACATTACTTAATACATATAGGTATCCTCATAAATTTGGCTTCTGCAGGGCGTATTTCACTTGAAACCCTCCGCGAGCCCGCCCTTCCATAAATTCTGTATTCGGAGGGGAGGCGATCTTGATCTTGTATGCATTCGCCTCAGGAAGTTGGAGTACTGACAAGGCTTGCCTCTAGCCATGCTTTCTTCTCAGGGTCACAGCCTTGGACATAGCAATGGAATGTGCCACTAGCCTTCAGACAAGTGGTAGTGCTGATTTGTTGCAATAGCCTGATTATGTGCCTAATCTCCAGTGGTTGCCCACAAGACATGTCAAAGACCATTTCTTTGATGTGATGATCTCTGGGAATACTTCGACAAGCAGTTCTCCAGCCTTCGACCAAAACTGACAGATTCGGCCCATCGATGCCACCGTTCTCTTCCATGGGAGCCAAATGGGCGTTTGAGACAGTATGCAAAATATCGAGGCGCAATTTTCGCATTCCGTTGGATATATTCAGAACAGGTGATGTGGTGTCCTTGAAGAAGTGCCGCAGAACGGTTGGGTCCTGGAAGATGAAAATATTTGATGAGAGGGGTTCCTGGATCTGGTCCAGTGGCATCGCGACCGTGTTCGTGGCAATGGAATCAAGGTGGCGGCAAAAGATGACCCCTGCATCATTCATCGAGACGAGTACTTCGCTAGCCATGCTCTCTTGCCGAGAGGATCTCGAAATATGAAACAGAAGAAGAGTGTAGCGCTCACATACACAGCAGAAGATGGTGGAATAGGTAGGTTGACCAAGGATGGGAAGAGAGACCAGGGTGCTGCAAGAACATGCAGCAGCTTGATGCTTATATTGAGATTAGCAAGAACAAATCCGCGAGCCACATATAAAATTACTCACCCCTCTTTACCAGTCTTTACCAGTCACTAATCATATTCGATCGAATCAAGACAAAACCAACCCGTGAGTCACACGTCGGGCCAGAAACTCCTGGTTAGTGCAGCACACCAACTGGAGTAAGTTACAAAAGAAAAACACATTCAATCTCCGAATCATGAGACTACATTTAACCTAGTAAAGATTAGATCTAATCGATGGGAAGTATCGGATTCAACAAGCTACAACGACCTACTGCTTGACGTCGATGCTATTTCTCCCTGGTTCAAGTAAATTTCGATTGCTTTGGCCTACCTTCACTGCTCATTAATGCGTGGACGCTAAGGAATACAAGTCTACCTCTGGCATGGCAATGGTATTGAGCACATCGAGATTAGACACCGTCGCAACTTCGATATTGGCCCCCAGACTAGTGGACGTATACGGTGTAGTGCCTGCGGTCTGGATCGGGACAGTACTGGCGATTAGGGTTACACTTGCTAGTTATTAGTGTGATCCCTCTCTGCCGCTGCTCGCCTTATGGAATGCCTGTCACTTGCGTATGGTGGGATTCTGCGTAGCATGGGCCGACAGGATGTTGCGGGCTACATCCAGGCTGGCGCTTTTACTGTGACCTCGCCATTGACTGGATTGGGCTCGCGTTTAGCCTAGCTGGCATCTCTGGGGTCTCTGGAGCGGGGTGTCTACAGACTTTTGCTTTGAGGTTGCAATTGAGAGCGCTTTAGTGCAACGCATTGATTGGCAGCGCTATGCAAGGGAAGCGAAGTCAAGGAATAAGGGGCTATAGTGCTGCATCAAAATCTCAAAATCAGGAATTGCCTTCGGCATTTTCTCACTATGGCCTTTTAGCAATGCGTAACACTTAGCCCGACAAGCTTGTTATTCGGAGGCCAGAAAATCTCATGTTACTTGCATCGAAACAAACGCAACCCCGAGATTATAAATCATCAAGGAAAACAAACAAGACAGACGTCCTTCAACCTCACATGCACGCGCAGTTAGGCACAACCGCACCTCTCCCAGCAACGCCCTTCTCCCCAAACTTCTCAACATACCATTTCCTTCCCCAGCGCGCATGAGGAAGCATATTCGTAACAGCATTAACAACAAACACAATAGCAGGCAGAGGTAATGGCAGGGAAAGCTTATCAGCCATCCAAGCAGCAGGAATCAACCAAGGCGCGAGACGAAGCGGCGGAGCAACCGCAGCCGAAGGCGCATGAGCAGGGACAGTCGACAAGCTACGAACTGCTGTACCAGCTAAAGCAAAACCGGCCCATTCAAGCCACTCGAATGCATAGTGCGGGTACAAGATATACCGGAAGACACCGCGGCAAGGCGGGATGACGTAGACTTTATGGAATTTGTTGCGGCTGCTTCCACCATCATTTTCCCCTGCAGTAGTGCCAGTCTTGGCATCATCCGACTTCTTCGCGAGACGTTTCTCTGTTTCTTCGCGGCGGAAGCGGAAAAGCGCTGTCTCGGAATAAATGTTTCCTGCCATCCCGATGACGAACAGGATCACGCCCACTGTGAGGATATAGTTCACAATGGCAGGGCGGGATTGGCCGTTTCTTCCGTCTGCGCTGAAGCTCGGAGTGGTTAGGATCGTGTATCCGCGTAACCAGCCGGCTAGACAGCTTGAGTTGAACCAGTTGAAAGCCATAGCGGAGGTCATGACGAACGGGTGGATTGGGGACATGCTTGGGGCAGAGAAGAAGGGGGATATAATTGAGCGGTTGAAGTAGTGGGTACAATATAGTCCTGCCACGAGGACATTAGGCCAGGGGAGATCACCAATCGAGGGTGATACGGGTGATGGAAGCATCAGATTGTAGATCAGGTTTATAGGCCCGATGATCTCCATGGCGCACCAGGCTATACGCCCTGGGATATTGAAAATTGAATTGTTGGACGTCTTGCCCGCTGGATGCCAGGAAAGAAGCCATTGGAATACAGTCACCTAAAACGATGGTATTAGCTCGTGGAACCATCTTTGGGGGTATAGGGGTCCTCACCAGGGGGAAGTATTGGAAGATGTTGAGGATACTTGTGTACACCGCTGGTGTTGGAGGATAGAGTTCTGCGCTGGTAGGCAGAGCTGCCCAGCAGGCGGAAATTGTCGCACCCATTGAAAATTTGTATGAAGGTTGAAGTTGAAGTAAACAAAAAGAGCCGGTGATGTAATGCGCCGAAAGGCGGTCAGGTCGACAAGGGATATCGGGGTATATTGACAGCTTCATCTTCCTCGCATCTTTCAGTCTGCCTGGCAACAGCCGGTCAAATTAACACCCTAAGGGATCTACCTGGCTGAGACAGTGGGTCAATTTGGGAGTACAAATCCCGAGAGCTCGAGAAGATGGAATCGACGATCCAAGTCGAACAAAGGTAGAAAAGCCATACATGCATAACAATGCTCTCTATTGACTTTCTGACTATTCCGCTTGGCTACAACGAACATTAAAATATGGTGAACTGTTTGAGCATAGTAAACGATTGATTGGCATCATGGCCCTAGAGGCACAAGGTAAGTAGAGAGCTCATGTTCTATCGTCAATGCTTCAGCATTCTATGCTAGGGGCGCTAATAGAAATGCGGCAAAAATAGCCATCAATTAAGCAATGCAAAGGTACACCCATACACCGCATTAACCCGTAGATGTGTCCATATGTTCACGAGGCACCATCTCCTTCAGTTTGCCAGCCAATTTCTCCGATTTGAAGGCTTCGATCTTGGCCTTCAAGTCGGTATCTGCGAGAAACATTGTTAGAGTGGACAAGAAACATTGAAGAAGTATGATTCTTACCAGGCACCACATCTTCCATCTTCAGGGGGACACGGTTGAATGGATCATGTGGATCACTGAGGAGATGCGAGCGGATAGTAGCCCGGTCGATGGAGATACGTGAGCCAGGGAGAATGACAGGGTCGTCCATGAGAGTGTACATAAGGGGATCTAAAAATTGTCAGCAATTTCCTGAACATAAGGCCATAGCAGGGAACCATACCAAGGAATTCATCAGGGATCTCTCCAAGATCCTCCTCTGCTTGCTCGTCAGCCAATCTAGCTGCCTGTACCTTCTTCTGCATTTGGCTCCAGCGACGAAGCTCCTCGGGAGACTTCAAAGACCATTTGCGAATGATATCAGCCGCCTTCTCAAAGTTGGCGGGCTTGTAGGATCGGCCATCGCGAGCCACGGCCAGGATGAAGTTCTCTTTACCCATCAGGTTCAAATAGACGTCGACGATCTCGCTCAGAAGGGCACGCGGGTTGAAGCCATATTCTTGCAAGTTGTCCACGCGAAGAGTGGCGCTCTTGGGACCCACCATGGCATCAAGGTTGTAATCAAGCATGTCTGCCAAGCGCTGCACGATTTCGGGCATTGTGAATGAATCTGCCAGCGCCTCGGTGAATAGCTTCAGCATAGCAACGGTTTCGTTGGTGAGCTGCATGTAGTTCTTGGCACTGCGCTGGGATTGGGACAGATGCTCTTCTCGCTGCTGGCGGGTGGCAGCATCCATCGAGGCACCAGCGGTATTGAGCTCGTACTGGGTGCTAGTAATGGTCTTGAAGGCACCAAATGATTCATCAAGAACGTAGGTCACATCGTTCAGTAAAAGGTTGACGAACCTGACGAAGAAGTCCAGGTTCTGGTTGGCTTGATTGGACAACTTCTCTCTGTAGAGTGTGTTGGGCCAGATGCACTTGATGATCTGGAAGATCTCATATCGGATGTTGAACTTGTCGTAGAACTGTGTATGCGCTCCCGTGAACTCTGCCTCAATGTAGAATTTCATAACTGCATGGAGGAGATAATCGTTGGCAAATGGAAGCGAGTTGAGCAGGTCAACCAAAACGCCGCTGGCGCCACCGGGGCGTTTCCAAGTGCCTCGGAACAGAATCGAGACAAGTCCGGCTTTGAGGTAAGGGTTCTTGATGTAGGCGGAGCTCTCCAGGAAGGTAATGCACAGCATCACCAGCTCATCGCCCTGGGTGGCAGTGATGATTTGTGGCATGCACCACATGATGAATTTGAAGTTGCTGACAATATCTTCCACGAAATACTCCGGTAGGCACTTGAATACCTCTGGCTGTTTCTCTGGGAGTGGAAGCGAGAACTGTTTTCTCGGGAAGTCCTCGCCTGATACGAGTCTCAAAAGCCATACGGTGACATATCGCATGAAAAGCATGGAACGGCTCTGCCAATGATCATCAAACAACACACCCTGGAGGCTGTACTTCAAAGCCAGCCCCAAATCGAACTTGTCTTTGTACTTATTGAGGGCATTGTCGAAAGTGGTAAGCTGTGCCGGGTTGTTGATCCATTTGTGGCGCTCCAGTTCAAACTTGGTGATCATGTTTTCCATCTGTCGTAGATCCTTTTCAAGTTGTTCCATCTTCGAGGTCAACGACTCGCTGCCGTAGTGGTGAGCAGCAACAGTCAAGAAGAAGATTTCGGTGATGAAGTTTGAAGTCCCGTCAACCTTTTTGGAATAAAATGCATCGGATGCATGCTGATCGGCATTGATCTTAGTCTCGTCACGCATGTCAATCCGAGAGTTTCGATGGAGGTAATCCGAGTCAATTCTGTCGATCTTGGTGAACGATGCATCCATGAAAGGCTCACAGAGCTGGTCTAGACAAGTTGTGAGGTTGAACATGAATCCATCCGAGGATACTTGTTCGGGGTCCACCTGCATTGCGCGCCGTTTGTGGTTGATGTTAAGAGCAGTAGCAAACCAATCCAAAACGCGATCCCGAGCCTCCTTCGAAGCGCGAATCAGATGGTTAATCACGTCAAGAAGATCGGAGCTCAGCAGTTGCTGTGTCATCCGAAGTGACCGTTGCGCGTTCGCGATGTATGCTGCATCGCGGGTCTTGGGACTGGAGAAATAAGACAAGGTGACTTTGCCCTGAAGGGGCGACAGACTGAACCAAGGGCCTAGAAGAGTGACTTTCTCGAACTGGGCCGCCTCTTTTGAGGCGTTGAAAATCGATGATTCTGTAATTGCAGCCGCGATGGTACCGTGGCGGACAAGATTGCGAAGGGCAATGGTATAGGGCTTGTAGTCATCACTAACATCCATAGATGAAAGCTGCGCACTCAGCTGCTCGACAGCAGTAATAAATGCAGCCTTGACACTCTCATCTTCATCAAACCTCTTAACGGCTTCGTTCATAAAATTGAAGTCAATACCACGGTCCTCTTCGGGGTCCAGGAGTAGGTATGAGGCCAATGATTGCCCAGAGCCATCGCTTCTATAAATGAGTCAGTACATCCAGTGGAAGCTTCCATATTCAAGTGAAACGTACCCGAACATCTCCGGCATGGTAATCGCGAAAATACAATAGCTCATGCATAGCCGGCGCGCCTCGCAAAGAATCTGGTACTTCGGGTCATCATTTCCAGCCCGCCGGAAACCATTTGAAAGCCGTGTGATGCGTTTCCAGCATGGCAGCAAATAATCCAAAGGACGGTTCCTTTCAGCGCTCGACGCAGCTTCCAGAAGAGCCTGATCCAAGACGGAGACTTGAATACGCAGATCCTGACCCTCTCCTTCTAACTCGCTTCGCAGTCCAGGCAAGAACGTGCGCTGGCCGTGAATATCCTGGCGCCCGTCATCCTTGAGGGTCACCTTGAACACGGCACTTAATGTGCGGTCTTCGAAAGTGTCGATGCTCTCGATTTTCTGTGGTGGGGGAGTGCCGGGGGCTGAAGGCGGGTTGGATCGTGTTCGCTCTGGAGTCTGGGCAACTGGTGTGATCTTGATGCGTTTCCCCTCCGACTGTTGCGGGGCGTGCTGGGACGACTGGGACTCGCTGTAGAACCCACTTGGTGGGTGGGCAGACAAGGGCGATTGTGACGGGGAGGTATGAGCCGACGACTGCGCTGAATCGGAGATATTGTCTTGCGAGGGGGTCGGGTTTGGGTTGGACAACTTTGCGAGGCGCTTGTTGCGGATCTGAGGGGATGTTAATTCAACACACTCCGGAGACTTCATTGGTTTGTATGGGATGAAATCGTTAACTCACCTTGTCCGCGTCGGAGAGGGAATCCGACATTTTCTGAAGTCGACCTCGGAAGGGCTGGTGGTTAGAATCGCAACGGTGGGGATCGTAAAATCGTGAAAGTGGAGTGGCGACTCGACAACTCCAGGGTTGAGATCCGCGGGGGAAGCGCGTTTGGTGATTCTGTGGTGATCGCTGAGGTTCGTCTCCAACGTTCGAATTTGGGTTATGATGACTTTGACTAAGCAGAAGGTACATCCATAGTACCTGGGATTTCGCGGTGCAGGCAACGACGAGCGTTGTATCTTCAAAGTCGATTTTATGGTTAGCGTGTATCGGCATGCAACTAAGAACATCCAACAACTAACAGCTTGTATATTGTAATAATCATACAGAGCCATCTGTGCTCTTTATAAGAAACTATTGTCGCAACACAGCCAAAGTCATAGTCCTCTTCTTGGTGAACCGAGGCACAAAAAGAACCATCTCAGAGACACTAAAATTGACACTTTTGGGCCTCCAGGACTGTATTCCTTTCCTTAATCTCTGATGTTCATAGTGATGACTATCGTAACCTATCAAGAAATTTTGCCCGATCATGGACTATATTCACAGCAGCTCAATTATAATCTTTTATCTAATTCACACTAGCTGTTTGGAAAGATCATACTACAACAAAGTCTTAAATGTGTATATACTACGACTGATGAAGTCTTGGACAGTCTCTACAGAAAGCCTCAAAGCTGGTGTACCGTTTCTTTTATTGTTTTCACCCTACTTTGGGCTTTCTTTTTACGCCTCTTTCTTGACCTCTTCTAGTTCCTCGACTTAAGTGGTTCAGAAATTGTGTTAATGATGTAGATTATGGAAAGACTTGTGGCCTATGCCTGTGTCAAGGATCACATCTCAAATCATATCCTCCAAACCGCTCCCTAACCCGGTCCTTATACCTCTCATCATCCTCAACCTTCTTCGAAATAAAGTCCTCGGCCCTAATAAACCAATAAGGAAAATCCTTGTGATCAATACCCGCTGAGTACAAATGTTCCTCACAGAACTGACGCTGAACATGCTCATTAAACACCCTCAACATCCCCTTAGGACTATGCACAGCCAGAAAATACCCAAAGCTTCCTCTCTCCCAGCCAGCCCTCATAATCCCAGCGTAAGAAACACTAGAAACCAGACCACCATTCCTATTTGCCTATTGCTATTCCTTCTCCTCTTCTTCAAAGACATCTATAACCTTATTAACAACCACCCTAAAAGCATTAAGATACACCCTATGTTTAATACCTGTATGGTTTCACGCTGATATTTGTCGTGTGCCTTGGGATCGTGGGTATGTCTTCGTTTTCGAAGATTTGGAGTCTGCGGGTTAGTGGTCGGTTTGTTAGGTATATTTGACCATTGCTGCTTAGTATTAGGGATCCAATTTTGGGAAGTTTGATCTTCTTCAGGGAAATCATGGTTTTGCTACATTTCTGAAGTGGGTTTGTCTTCGTTGTTTATTGCCTTGATGTTGGGCGTGTTAGGGAGCATTTGGCCGTTTGACGAAACTTATGATGATGTATCCAGTGTTTAGGGTACTTATTTCCTCCATGCTGATATATGGACGGTTTAGGGAACCCAAGCCATGTTCGTATAATTTGCATGAGACTCCAACGCCATCTCGACAAAACGCCCATGCAACTCGTTCGGCAAACTAAGACAACAAAGGTTAGCCTTCTTCAGCAGATGTCAAGTATATGATGACATACGCCCATTTGGAAACCCCAAATCCCACAAAGCCTCGGAACGGGAACAGCAGGACGATACACCCCAATCCAAATATAAGTAGCAACCTCACAACGCAATTTTTTCTTCCACATTACCAGGACAATCCTGTTCCTAGAGTTTGAAATGAAGCGGAATTCGAATCAAAACCCGTTCTTCAGAGGACCTGTTAATATAAACAGGGATGCAGATATTATAGCTCCCAGACAACCACTCATCGTCCTCGGCGACTTGGCAATGCCCGCCGCAAAGATGGAATAAAACTACGGATTGGATCTTAGACTTTTGGGTATCAGAACGCTTCCTTTTTTTTTGTGGGTAATCTAAGCGGTGGAGGATGTCGTCGTCATCGGTTAGGGCATCTTCTAGAGATATACTGGTTCCTTTGAGTAACGGGAAGTTTGGGATGAAAGGGTCCCGCTTGTGAGGGATTTGGTTAGCATTGTAGATTAGGCGCTTGAGATGTTTGTTCAAGACGACAGGGATGGAGGCTCATCGGGGTGATTCTCAGCCATGTAACTGCGACTGTTTGGCCCGGTAGATGTGCTCCAGGTATAGCAGTGTATATATTAGGTACGGTCAACAAATAAACATAGATCCTATAACCTCGAGTCTGTCATCTTATATACATGCATGATACATATTTATAGCCTAAAACTGACTCTAGCACCTTAAAGAGCAAAAGCCAACTGGATCAGGATAAGCACAAAGGACAAGAATGAAATGCATTCAAGCTCCCAAACAATGTACAAGAAAAGCGAAAGAAGATCAACTCCAACAGACGCCGCCTGCTGCGGTGTATGCTAATAATATTAAAAGCAGATCACGGGAGCCCCCAAGAAGGAGGACCGAAGAGAAAGAGAAAAAGAGAAAGGAAAATGCCATAAACAAGCCGAGCAGTCTAAAACTTATGTAGTCAGCAGACGAGACAACCAGACCAGACAACATCAAAAGACATCATGCATTGAAGACATCAAAGTCTAATTTTCCCTCTCAACTTCTCCAACCGCTTACAATTAGGCATCTCCATAGCCCTAGCAGCCTTCATCTTCTCGACATCCGGGAAAATCCAACCCTGCGCATCCTGCAACCTGCGATCCCGCTCATTGGCCTCAGCATCACATTCATTGCGCAGCGTCCTAACATAATCCACCTCAACACGCGAGTCCAATTCCCGGAAGTTCCGCGCACTAAAGTTATCCACGTCGAGCGGGTTGACAAAGTAATTGAGGTTGAGTTTGGGGGTTGTGCGGCCGAGGGTATGCGGAGAAACTGGAGTGTCGAATCGGTACGAGGGCCCGGATGGAGTCGAGGACCCGGAGAAGAGAGACGAGAGGAGCGGGAGAATGAATAGGATGATGAGCGGGAGGAGTTGGCGCAGGAAACTGCGTCCGTCTATCTGGGCTTCCTGCTCTGCTGTTGTTGCTGTGCGAGGTCTGCGGCGTGGTGCGCCGCCGCCGAATTGGTGGACGCGGAATCCTGGGCCTCCGCCCATATTGAACACGAATTGGGGTCCGCCTAGAAGGTGAGAATGTGGTGTTAGTTTGAGTTCTGAGTTTTTCGCTATAATCGCGCTTTTTCTTTTGACGTACCGAACCCACCGCCCATGCCACCGAATCCTCCATTGAAGAATCTGTTGAATAGTTCCTCTGGTGAAATCTCGTCGTCGAAGCCAGGTCCTCCACCTCCGCGCGGGAATCCACCGCCACCTCCAAATCCGCCGAACGGAGAGCCACCGCTTGACGCACTAGGTCCAGGCTGGAATCTGCTATCAGGGTCGCCGCCGAACTTGTCATAGCGAGATTTCTTGTCCTCATCAGAAAGGACCTGGAACGCGCGGGAGACCACTGCGATAGCGCATTAGCGGGCGCTCTGATAGAAATCAACACCAGGCTCGGGATTCACCCATCACTCACTCTTGAACGCCTCGTCGGCGCCATCGTAACCATTCTTATCAGGATGTGTCAATAAACTCTGTTTGCGATAGGCCTTCTTAATCTCATTATCCGTAGATGAGCGCTCGACCGACAAAATCTCATAGAATGCTGTCGCCTGACATTTGCGGATCCGCAACACCGCCGCCTTTTGTTCTGGGGTATAATTGCGATTCTGATTGCCCTGGTTGTGGTCGCGAGAGCTCGCGCCGCCCTTGGCATCGGAGCCAGATGCCGTTGCGGAGGGCATAGCGACCGTGTTTTCTCGGTCGGAGATCTCGGGTTCGAGGTTGCTTTGTTTTGTGTTGAGGGGACTGCTGGTCTCGTGGTGTTGGGTGGCGTAGGACGGAGAAACGAAAGCCAATCACGCGCGAGTCAGAGTTAGACTAAGCAGCGTGAGTAAAAGAGGGAGTTGATATGGTCCGAGATAAATCCCGGGTGGAGTGGGAGGTTGGCTGATTTGGGGTGTGTTAGGTGTCTTTGCCAAGCGTCGGAACATCTGTAGGATTGCGATAGTTACATAACTTGCCCGGGCTCCGCTCTGTGCAGTTCTTGTGAGTAACGTTAGTTCTCATTCCAACCGGGGAATTAGTGCACGTCTTATTATCCAACCTGCAGCGGCAAATCTTGGCTGTCAAACCTCCAACCGTCTTAGTCCTTCAATCGTCATAGACCGTTCTTGAACCTCACCAAAACCACCACCTCCGAGAACGCCACAATCACTCACAATGGCCGACGACGACACTATTGAAGAAACAAAGCAAACGCTGGTCCAGCGCTTCCGCGCCTGGGGTGGTAAGTACCAATCGACCTCCCACATCATAGATCCAACCAACCATGGCGAGCAGTTCAAGCAACAAAACAGCATTGACACAGTATATCAAACAGAAAACTCATTCCCACCATCCCTCCTCGCTTCCCTGATCGCAGCACAGCACATGAAGCCATTCCAATTCTTTCCCATGCTCTTCCCACCAGCACTGCTCTTCACCAGTTATGCCAACCTGCAGGGCTTCAAGACCGACACAGCCGGCATGAGCGCCGCATTCTCAGGCCTGTACCTGCTCCTAGCAGCACGGCGTCGTCAGCCATTCATGAAGAAGTTCGGTGTGCGCGGTGTGGTGCGGGGTGCAACGATGGGACTGTGTTTGGTTAACTTGATCGGTGGTGGACTGGCATATACCCTTGGCAAGAGGGAGGAAGAGGAGGATCAGTGATGGATATTGGATGTTGAGGATTGTGAAGAGGAAGGGAAGTTCTGCCGGTTGACCGGTGAGCTGGACCTTTACTTTTACTGTGATGTATGATATGTGATCGAAGCAAAAGTGGTTGGGTTTATCAGGTGCGCGTTTCGACAACACTTGGGATTTGGCGTATGGATGTATTTATTCAATCATATTGTATCATTATACGATGATGCGGGCTATTCTAATATCTGACAGATATGAATGCCTATCTAAACTTTGGCAGTCCCACCTTCACTTCTGGGATAAGCCTCTTCAGAGAGAATATACTGCCTGACCAGATCTGGTACCAGCCAGTCCAAGTCCCGCGGAGCAGAGTGCAGAGCTTCGCGAGCTCGAGTAGAACTGACATGTGGCTCTGTTGGTTTTTTCCCCTCCACCAACTGAATCCGCTGCGCCCATTCCCTCCGCCCACCTTCAGCATCCCGATCCCCTCGAGCAAGAGCATCCAAAAACGCAAGCTGCTCCTCCCTCTCACCCCACGCATCCCCAGGTCGCATAGTAACCCTCAACCGATGCTTCTCCAAAAACGGCACAAGCGGACCGAGCGTATGGTGCGGCGGATAATACTTAGCATCAAAGATACGCACCAGCGTATCAAACCCAGTAAGATGAACCTGCTCCAACGCAACAGGATACCGATCCGAGCCCTCAATAGCCGCCGCCTTATCCACGAAATACGGTTTCTTAGTCACGCCAATATCAATCAAGGGCAGAGACTCGACCGGCAGCTCGAACTCCGAGGAGGCGGCGTCCGCGAAGGCTGGTGTTGTCGCAAGGTGTGCGCGCAGATCGCGGGCGAATAGTTCCATCATTGCCAGACGGTCCTCGAAGGAGGCTGGTTTGGAGGGTTTGTCTGCATTTTGCGTTGCCAGGAGGAGGAGCAGGCGGGGACGGGGCTTGGGGGTTGCTTGTAGGGCGGTGCTGGCTATGCGGAGGTGGGCGAGGGTGGGGGGGTTGAAGCTCGAATCTAAGACATAGAGGGTCTCTGATGAGGAGTGGTCTAGGGGGATGGTTGTTAGGACGTCGAATTCTTTGGTGGATTTTAGGAATTGTTTTAGGAGGGTTGCGTATTGGGTGCGGAGGGTTTGGTACGACATTCTTTGATCTTTGATCTTTGGGGGTTGTATACTTGTAGCCCTACGATGATAAGATCGTGCGTCACCGCCTTGGCTTCTACACTTCTACACATCTGGACATCTTAGGGCTTCAACTCGAGACGAACTTTCAAGGGACTAAACACAGGATCAGACACACTAGGATTCACAATTGCCGAGTTCCAGGTTTGCCAAC
>ERZ1673737.3020-NODE-3020-length-13263-cov-4.009388_pt1 | contig 13263 bp, 7 predicted proteins | sample MGYA00580211_ERZ1673737 | MGnify/ENA primary metagenome ERZ1673737 (study PRJEB41218, sample SAMN15661789) | gut metagenome | host: Homo sapiens | place: Canada: London | collected 2015-08-20/2019-03-30 | study: EMG produced TPA metagenomics assembly of... | reverse complement strand
ATCCTGAGAGAAGACGAGGAAGAGATCATTGAAAGAAAGAAGAAAGAACAGCAAGTCCTCAAATGCCGAACGAGAATCAATCCGCGCACAAGGAAGAATCTCGTCAGGTATCACCAAGCAATCCGCTGAAGGTCACTTGAGACCTTCCATCCATGCGCGCGGCAAGCTCTAGTGTAAGCAGCCACTGCTTCACCAACCGAGTAGTCAGTCTTGGAAGAACCAAGTAGCAAACGAGCAGGTTTGGGGTCAGTGGCAGTAAGAGCCATGCGAACCTGCAGCAGGACACTCTCAATCGAAGCAGAAGGCAACCAGCCAGAATGTGTGAGGAGCTCCATGCACATTGCGCCGCCGGCCGTAACGTGTCCGCCACCCCCAGCAGCAAACTCAAGGAAGCGAGGGCGGATGACCCGCACGAATGGCGGGTCCATTGGGAACTGGGGAGGGAATCGAAGCTCGAGGACGATGCTTTTCAAGTTGGCGGCTTTGAGATCCTTTGCGAGTGGGAGCCCTGGATCGAAGGTGTGTAGTTCCACGATCCATTGGTAGACTGTTGTAATCAGGTTGACGTCGACGTACCAGCCCAGTTCGCTGAGTGGGACTTGTCCCTGGACTTTGATGGTTGCGTTGAGATGCTGCTGGAGCATCTTAGTCGCTGGCATGGTGGCATACTGTGGTGGGTTGAGCAGAGACAAAGTTTCCTCCGTCAGGGTTCCAGGTCGGAAATCAGTCTTGGGATCAACGGGGGTGGAGCTTGGTTGTGAGCTTCCTGTTGACGTGTCTTGCATTTCGTCGTCTGAGAGAAGGATTGTGATATCTTCTATATCGGTTTGGATGCTGTCATTATCATCGTTATCGTTGTTGTAGCTGTCTTTGGTGTCGTTGGTGTCATGATGGTCATTATTGTTATTATTATTGTTATTCTCGTTGCCATCAACGTCAATGGGGTGATTTTGAGTGTGTCCGAGTAAGAATTTGCGCCTTTTGGGTGGTGCAGCAAAGTCAATAACCACAGGCGTATTTGGCTTTTCTGTCGCAACTTGAAAAGTTCGACCACGATGGCCGCTTAGTGCCGAGATTGGTATCATGACGGGTGTTCCATCGGGGCCATAAACACGACAACGAGGATCCTGTTTGTAAATGAAGCTTCCATCTTGGTTGGTGTTTGATGGCTTAGATGTTGACTTCGAACCCTCGGAGGGGCTGATGAGCTTGACGAAAAGGTATCTTGGTTGGATCCAGTCTAAATTTTGCACGACATAGTGTGGAGTTAGACACACGAAGTCGTTGGGAGAATTGACAACTTCGTTCAACGAAACCACTGTCATGATGTCCATTCGGTTCTGGGGCCAAGTGCCAGATGTATGGCGATTGGTGTATCCCAACGAAGTGTGGAAGGTATTGGACATGTAGACTCCATTGCCACAGGAACGGCCGTTGATCACTCGTTTGAAATGAAGACCTTCGCGGAGGATACTGTGCCAGTTATGCACAGGGCTCCCATGCCAAGCGAAGAGCGTCGGGTGCTTGGGTTTGGTTTTCATGGACATGGAATTGACAGCATCCACAAATCGCTGCTCCTTGTCGGCGGCGCCCTGCACAAGTCGAAACTGGACATAATCTTCCATGCCACGCACTTGGTGACGAGTATCCCTGTTGTCCATTCTAATGAACGATCGATTCGATGCAACGATCCATCGTAACAGGTCCAATGCGGCGGGAGAAATCATTTCTTTCCATGAAGAGAGAAGTCTTTCTTTTCCATACTCGCCGATAAACGCCTTCATGTCCTCGATTTCTGGAAGCGAGCTCAACAATACAGAGATCATAGCTTGCTTTTGTGGGGCTGGCAAATCATCAAAGTTTGTGTTATAGATCACGAAATTCACCTTTTGCGGCTGATCTATCAGGTCTGTTGCCTGAATCTGACGACCGAGGGCGATTGGTAGCGAAATTCGAATATGATTCGAAGATTCGCCGACTTGGTCAACGCGGCAATGCCAGTTTTCCCTCCATAGATCCTTATCAGTAGAGGCCTCGGGGCGAACGATGGCAATCCAATCACCTATTTTGACCTGAGGTGGTTTGTCTGTGTAAAGATCAAGCTTTGATGCAGTCAATCGCCCGACAAGCAACGGACCGGATTTGGGGTCCTTTTTCGAAAGCATTTCGGCGGGAACACGAAGCGCAAGACCGGTTGGGAAATCTTCAAGAAGCATCGATGTAGCTCGTGCGTATGCCAGGCTGATCAGCAAGTCGACGACAAAGGGCTGCGAGCAGATCTCATATTCCAGACCTGGACCCATGTCCATTGCCATGTATTGATACAAGCACAGACCACTTGAGCAAACATACGGCTTAAGTGCCTCGAAAGTGTCACCGGTCTTGCAATGGCAGACAAGGCAAAACTCTGTGCATTTGACAAAATGTCGCAGGGTAAACTGCATGGCAAGAAGAGGCAAAGACAGGACATTCATATTCTGATCCATCTCAACCATATGATCAGCCGCAAGAAATGTTGGCGTTGAAGTAGCCCAGCTGTCCGGCTGACGATATTCATCTGAAATCGTATCAAAGTCAACGAGGATTTTGCCTTGGTTCGTGTGGAAGTATAGTTCGGCTCCCGTCCACGAAAGTCCATGCTGTACCCGAAGTCCGATTATCTTCAGAAGTCGTTCTTTGAGAAGCGAGTTGATCGATCTTCCGATGAACAGCGGTCTCATAGGGTGGCCTGCCAGTGTATTGTGGGAATCGGTGTTCGTGTGCTTGGCCGTTTGAGCATGTGTGCTTTCAATGGCCTCCAGAGCATACTCCAGAGATGGTTTGTATGAATCGCAAAGCCCAACGTGCATCTGAACGAAGGTAGGTTTTGACTCGCGCGCCGCCTCGAAGATTGTTTCGAGATCAAGGTAGGTTGGCCGATAACGAATCAGCAATACCAGGTACTCCGAGGGACGGACGTTCCATGCATCCATAGCCTCCTCGGAAATTCTCAGTTTGGCAATGCGACAGGAGACAGAAACGATGATATCCCCTTGTAGTGAGCCCAGGTGTCCCACCTTGAACCCCGCATTCTTGGCCGCAAGCAAGTCCCGGCGAATCTTCTCTCGTATCACCTGCTCATTTTCAATTCCCACGGGAAGAAAGTCGGCGGCTTCTTGAGCTTCCCAGTCTGAGTCACCATATCCAGAGACCAGGTCCTCGTCGCTGAAACCCAATCCATCATCCAGCAGACTGGATGTGTCATTGGGGTCAACGATGGTATCGGTAATGACATTCTCAATGCTACCCAGCATATCATGGATCGTTGAGCCTGTGAAGAAAGAGACACAGTTCTCAACGGCTGAGGTGACAGCCTTGGGACAATCTTCAGACGTCGAAAAGATCAGGTAGCTGTGATCTTTTGGATAATCATGGGAATCTGTTACTAGGTCAGTAAGGTGTTATGAAAAAGAAATGCACTTAACATAACCAACCGGATAATATGACCTGGAACTCAAGCTCAAGGTTTGTCCCAGGCGATTTGAACATAAAGGAGACCGATCCTTCATATTCCCCAGCCTTAACATCTGTTATGCTGGAGAATGTGCCAGGGATGGCAGCCACCTCAAAATCCCTCAAGAAGTCTTTTCGTGGCATGATGACGAAGGGTCAAATGCGCGGAACTGAGAGTTCTTGATTGAAATGTGACAGGCGAAGACCAACCAAGGTAAGAAGCGAAAGGTCAGGGAACCCGATGAAAAGAAACAGGCCCAGTGACAAACATGAGCAGAGATAGTTGTGGAAGAGAAGGTAGAGAAAAGAAAGCGAGTATTAATGAAGTAGAAATCAACACAAACCCCAAGAAGTTGGAATATGAGGTACAGCGGAGCCCCCACATCGGTCGATCAGCCGGGCTTGGCGCTTGCTGCCTGAGGCGGTTCTATACTCTTTTTTGACTCACTTGGGTCACTACACGCCATTATTCATGCTATTGTATGTGTTACAGTGATCCAAGGTAGAATGGTGCCGATAATTCATGATAGAGGACCTCACCAAGACCGATATTCCCAAATATATACAACTGAAAATGCCCGAACAGGGTATACTATTCCTTCAGCCTCTCCAAGTCCCTTTCAGCCATAGGCCGATTAAACAAAAAGGCCACGCTAACCAGCCCCTTCCCAATGGCACAAAGGAGAATAGGAAAAGTCGAACTAACCTCCCGTTTCGCAAAAGCACCAACAAAACACCCAGCGGTCAACATAATCAGAAACATAACCCTTCGATTCCTCAGCCGATTCTTCAACTTGCCCAAACACGGATCAACAACCACATCAATGAACGCAGCTGTCGCCATAGCAGTAGTAATTTCCGTAATCTTCAACGACCGACTCATAGCAACCTGCCCACCAGACGAGAACGCCAAACAAGCAATAACAGCCATAGCAGCGGGACCGTCACGGCGGATGGGAAAACAATACTGGATAGCGACAGCCGTGAAGACAAGAGCGGTCTGAATAAAGTTACTGATAAGGAGCCATAGTCGTCGTCGAACACCGATATAATTCCCTAGTTGACCCATAATGAAACCGCCTGCCACGAAGTGGCTCAGACTTACCCCGATATTGGGGTAACTGTATGCATTGTTGGTCAGGCCTGCTACGCCAATTGCGAGGAAGAGTGTGTTTCCTGTTTGGTTGGAGGCGAAGCAGGTGTAGTCGGGCCAGGCAGCTGCGTCTTGGATGCCCGTTGCGAAGGAGAGGAGTAGTAGTTCGCATTCGAGGAGGAGGTCCTCGCGAATATCTTCCATTAGGAAGTCCCGTAGCCGGGATTTGCAGGGTTTGTTAGTTAGAGGTAGTGTGTCGTCCATTTTGAGATTTGCTACTGATCGATGTTAGTTTGTGATGCAGTCTAGCAAGTTTGTCTTATACTCACGGGAATTCCAAACGACACACGGTTAGACGAGAGCAGATCGCTGATCAACACGGTCTTGGGAACTTAGGGTCTACAATATCGAAGATCTAAGCACGTTTGTCTCGGGTTCCGGTATCAAGATCAACGAATATCAACGAGCTACCAGTTGGAGTACTGTATGAACTGAACCACGCCGAAATGTCCTCAACATAACGAACGTCATCAGCTTGGCAGCCGACTATATACATGTACATGGCACTCAATTCCTTGAAAAAAGATCAAACCTTACCGGCATTCCATGCTGACGTATATCCATCATTCCAAAAGAACGAAGAATTTGGGCCAGCAGCGTCGAAGATCGACGGTTGTGGAGTTCAGCAGGGTGTGCAGTATGTGTGGCTTTAATATCCAGGCTAATCTGGCGTCTTTCATGGGTTGATGGGCTATCAGTGATGGAAACTAATTCGTGGTCTTGTTTCTATTCGCTCCACGAATATCGGGCTTCCACCCCAGAGCTTGTATACAGTAACTGCTGGGACATGCCAAGGCTGAGACTTGATCATCGGTTTAATATAGGCATTTGGACTAACTGTTACTGTCGAAGGTATGTATGTTAACGTTGGTTATTTGGAGATTCTTATAAGTCCGATGCGTGGACTTGTTGGGATCGGGGCTTGGGTCGTCATTCTGAGATAATGGTATAAGTAGAGAGTTATGTCGGGCAATAAACGCCATTCTGTTATACAATTGGAGGACTGCCTAGGTAGAAAGTATATACACATCAAACTCAACGCAAGCGCCTTGAGAAAAGAAAGAACCAGCATATAATAACTCCATCACCACACCAGACCTTCACAAACCTATGTGCAGGTATACAGTCCCAATATTTAAACGAACAAAGAACTATTGGGAGCAAGAGTATCCAGCCCAGACTCACCCTCCAAGAGCGGGAAGAGTCTGCGAATGCGATCCTCAAGAATAGCATCCTCAGCCTCCCAGCGTCTGCGATCAAGAGTCTTAGCCTGAGCACGACGCTCACCACCAAACCAAGCACTCTTGGCCTGCTCTCTGCTCTCCTGCTCTTCCTTCCGGGAACGAGCAACTAGGGAAGAGACCATAGTTTTCCAGTTCTCCAGACCAACCTTGACACACTGCGCACAGCGAGTGCGGGCATCGCGGTTGTCGGAGTTTCCAAGGTCGAGCATCGTGGACTCGGCCATATCGACAGCATCCCGAGTCCAGGCGAGGCCTAATTCTTTGTTTGAGGAGGCATAGAGGATCTCGCCGATGTAAGTCATTAGACCTGCTTCTTCGCAGGCAGATGCGCTTGTGCGCTGTGGGGGGTTATCGCCTGATGGGAGAGGTTCAGGGTATGTAACTGGGACGAGGACGTTTTTGATTGATTTGAAGAGGGAGGTGAAGATGTCGTTGGTATTTTTGTGAGGGGACGGGAAGGAGGGGAGGCTGAAGTCTTCTGAGAGGGGGAGGTTGCGGCGGGCTTGAAGGACTGATGTGAAAAGGGAGAGAGCTATTGGGAGGTTGCCTTGGCGGGCGTTGTGGACTGCAAGAGCTGTAGAGACACGGAGGAGGTTCTCTGATGGTAGATCCCCAGCCTTGCTGTTCTTCAGAACTCCGTTTTTCATGTCCACAACCTTGTTGACGTCTCCTTCCAGTCCACCAGTGGCAATGTCCAAGGCCCAGGTGTACATGTCACCGGCTGTCTGGCCGAGACCCTTGAAATCAAGCCAATCGGCATATGCCAAAGCAGCGTCGAGTTTCTGCCTTGTATCACAGCCCCTAGTCGTCAAGACCTTCATATAGAAACTCTCTGGAGACGGAGAAGCCTGCTCGCAGTCCTCCTCATGCGGGACCTTCTTCTGACCAACAGGCATAGGCTTCGGCCTAGGGTTGGACGGCCCAACAACATACTCTGCGGGTGCAGAGATACGCTGCTTGCGATCCGTCAACCAGCCATCCAAATTCTCAGCAGCCTTAGCAGCGCCCATGAGCGCCTGGAAATATCCACGACGCCAAGGCTCACTCTTTGCCGAAACATCAAGCCCAGTCCGGCCAACACCTTCAACCAAGAATCCGCCCTCGTCCTGCTCGATAATGCCCTTGCCTTCAATCTCAGGATCTTCCAGACGTTCCAGCAACTCACGCAAATATCCAGCAACCATAGGCCAATTGGTCATAAGCTGACCAATCTGTTCAGGGTTCTGCTGTGCCTGCGCAGAGCGCAAACACCAGCGACTTTTCCAAGACCATTCCGGTGGCGTGGGCCACGAATGTTCAATATCTTCTTGGTAAACGCCGAGCTTGACGACGGAAAAAAGGACGAGAATGGCGTAGAACGACAAGCCAACCTTGATACCGCGCGATAATCGGCGCTTATAGTGTTCACGACTTTCGGTTGAGATCAGACGGCCGAAGTGTTGGCGAAGGTGGATTGATAGAGGTGGGAGTGGTCGGGCTGGCGCAAGCGGTGATAGGAAGGGTAGTTGGGGTCGACCTTGCGCCGGAGAAAGAAGTTGTAGGCGTGTGCGTTGAGTGAACGGCCGGAGGTGGACGTTTGGGCCAGGGGTCCGAGGTGGTAGCACCGGCCGGATATGGCTCTGTATTCGCCCAATAGCGCTGCGAGGAGGCAACATTGTTGGATTGTTGAAAAGCAGTGGTGAAGCCTCGACGACCTGGGGATCCGATATGCTCGTTTGTCTTGTTTGCTTAGCACGTGACCTGCACCTGCTGACCTTAAAGTGACCAGCGAGAATCCAATGCCACTTTCCAAGGATTTCACACGAGATGAGTGTCTACGATCGGAGCAAAGTGTGAATCAAGAAATTTTCGATAAACCGAAATCAAACGTCTATTGGCAAAGTATCTAAGCCAGGGGAATCCAAATAAAGCCCACTACCAAAAACCAGTACACATTTCTATGCACAAGAGACCAAAAACTACTCCAGTAAATTCCATCCAATCAGAAAATCGTTTACTGACGCTCCAGGAAGCCCTGGCTCTCGAGAACGAGAATGATCTCGTGGACGATGCTGCGCACGCTCTGCTTGGAGAAGTCGACGACGAGGTCAGCCTTCTCGGGAGTCTCATAGGGGTCATCGACACCAGTGAAGCCCTTGATCTCGCCACGGCGAGCGGCGGCGTAGATGCCACGCTTGTCGGTCTTCTCGCAGTGCTCGAGGGGAGTAGCGACGTGAACCAGGAAGAAGGAACCAGCCTGGGAGACGGCGTCACGGGCGTACTTGCGGGAGACTTCGTGGGGAGCGATGGGGGCAGCAATGACGGCGGCACCGGCGCGGGTGAGCTCGGTGGCGACGAAAGCAATGCGCTGGATGTTGGTGTGACGGTCCTCGCGGGTGAAGCCGAGCTCGGAGGAGAGCTCGTGGCGGACAGTGTCACCCAGCAGCAGGGAGACAGAGCGGCCACCCTGCTGGTTCAGGGTAACCTGAAGGGCACGAGCAATGGCGTCCTTGCCGGAGTTCAACAGACCTGTAAGGAAGATGGTGAAACCCTGGGTGGCGCGAGGGGGGTTGGACTCGCGCAGGATCTTGACAACCTCGGGGTAAGAGAACCACTCGGGGATGTGAGCGCCGGAGCGCAGACGGCGACGGAGCTCGGTACCGGAGATGTTGAGGGTCTTGACGCCAGCCGGGACCTGGTCAACGGGACGGTACTCGTCGGTGTCGGGGAGGTAGGTAACCATCTGGAACTCGACGACCTCAATGCCGAGCTCGTCCTTGTACTTCTCGACGGCGTGCTGGGCATCGTAAGGACCGTAGAAGTCCTCACCCTTGGAGTTGGAACCAGGACCGGCGTGGTCACGGCCGACAATGAAGTGGGTGGCACCATGGTTCTTACGGATGATGGCGTGCCAGATGGCCTCACGGGGACCACCCATACGCATAGCCAGACCGAGCAGACCCAGAACGGCCATGCCGTTGGGGTAACGGGGGAGGAGAGCCTGGTAGGCGCGGACACGGGTGAAGTGGTCAATGTCACCGGGCTTGGTGAGACCGACGACGGGGTGGATCAGGACGTTAGCCTGGCGAGAGCGGGCCGCGCGGACGGTAAGCTCACGGTGAGCACGGTGCATGGGGTTACGGGTCTGGAAAGCGACGACACGGGACCAGCCCAGCTTGTCGAAGTGGACGCGCAGCTCCGCGGGAGTGTCTGAGGTTATATTAGTCCAAATCCCAGTCACAATCGGGATTCCAACATACAGCGGAGAGCGACATAGTCGTAGTGGTTCAGCTTGTTGACAGCCTCGATCTTTCCACCAATGTAGAACTCCTCAACGGTCTCGTTCAGGTACTTGATGGCAGGGTGCTCGGGGTCACCGCCGAAGACGAGCTTAGCCTCTCTGGCCCTAATCAGGGGGAAATTCCACGTCAGCGAGCCCCACTAAAAGCACAAGCCTCAATGGGCTTATACATGCGTAACGCTCGAGGATTGCGACACCGAAACGCCACGAATGCTTTTGGTCTCTCAATATGGAAAAAGCAAAAGCACTGGGTGTGTTCCAGGGATGCATCTAACGATCGCCAATGCAGTCCCGAGACTCGAAAAGCAAAAAGATCCGAAACTCACTTATCGGGGCGGTAGATGTCGTCAATGGTCAGGATGGCCAAGTTGCGGTCGTCACGGAAGTCACGCAGGGTAATACGGGAACCAGCCTGGAGCTTGTTCTCGCTGATAACCTTCTGGCTGGCATCGAGGGTGATGGGCATGGAGAAGACGTTGCCATCGGCAAGGCGGTTGTCCTCACAGACGCTATATGCACATCATCAGCATTATGCAATCTTTGTGCAGAATGACCGGTCTCATTCCAATGGCTCATAATACATACCCGTCATAATCGGCCTGGTTCATGAAACCTGCATGAAGATCGGCGTTAGCTATTGCCCCTCCCAAAAAAAATACAGGTCCAATCCCGCCACACCACCAAGCGGTTACAAATAATCAATTGAACTTACCCTCGAGAGGAGAGAAACCTCCGTTCATGATCAGCTCGAGATCACACAGCTGGCGCTCGGAAAGCACAACAGCGGGCAGGGTCTCGGCCTCAGTGGCGAGCTCAGCCTGGCGGGGAGCATCGCGGGCGAGGAGATCCTTCAGGACACCACCGTGGGGAGTGTTGGCCATTGTGTAAGAAAATATAAAAAAGAACTTTTTGAAAGTCTCCCTGAAAATGGAAGATAATGTACAGAAGGGAGTGGAGGAAAGGAAGGGGAGAGCCAGTGACTTTATGAAATTCTCACGGAGGGGCCACGACATGGCATCAGTCGTCAACAGTGGAGCATGGGGGGGCTTGGCTTGGCCGATTCCGCCATCCAGAACAAGTAACCAGGTGTCTATCAACTTCCATTTCCTTGAATTGCAGGTTTCATTTTTCCACTGTTCGTTCCAGGGGACTAAGATCCATTTCTATGGTTTCACTCCCTCTATTTTCTATCTACACGTGGTCCCTTCATCCCCTCTAGCTCTACTTTGCTCCTAACTGTACCACAGGTTTCCATATCTCCGATGTCTCCGAGGCGGAATGGTGTACGTACTCGTAAATGGCGGGGATCTTCTGGATTTTCAGGGGGCGGCATATTCTTGGCCCACTGGATAGTGATTCTCGTCATACTGTAAGTCTGTAAAGCATCAATTCCATCCCAGGTCACCCAAAGTCTCTATACAAGTTTATACATCGAGCGAACATGAAATGTCTCAGCCCAGCCTTACGCCATTCTTCAAGATCACGTGCTGCAGCACGCAACCTCCACGGTCAATCACGACATTGACTCGTCCCAATCAGGTAAGGATCGTCTTGGCATTCTACCTAAAACCCTAAATGCCGCAATCTCTACATGGAACAGCTCATCTACAGAAGTACATAGAAGTACAGAAGTACATATTACAATCAATGATAACATACAATACCCCTATATTACATCAATTACTCACTACCTATGTACAAACTTTTCCACCTCTTTCTCATCTCTCACTGCGCCGTCACCGTACTGTTAGGGAGTGTGATGGTCAAATTCTTAAAATCCAGAGTAAACGCTCCCTCCTTCATCGAAGGATGGGTGGCATTCGTATAAGAATCAATTAGGTATCCCTGGATATGATCCCCAGAGGCCATAGCCGAATGAAGCGAGCCAGTCTTCTGCAGAATGTACAGCACAGCAACCTGGGAGAACTCAACCACTTCTGAAGGAACAGCCGTCGCAGTCGCAGTAGATGCGGCAGCAGACACCTCGGCGGTTGAAGAGGGCTGGAAATTGATCTTGGTGGCTGTACCGGTGGCCGGTGAATCGGGTGCGTGGTCTGGTTTGGTGGCTGACTTGCTTGGTGCTGCGTCGTCGTACAAGATACCGTTGACAGTAGCTTCGGCGCGAGATGCGAGGACGGGTGTTGGGCCGGAAGTCACGATAGAAGAAGAAGCGTGGTTCTTTTCGGATGGGATTGAGTCTGCTAGCATGTCGAGAGAACGACGGCTGTTGCTGCTGCTGGTACTGTTGGTAGTCTCAACATCACTGAAAGCAACTAGCGCATTCTCCGTCTTGCATGATATATTGTTCATGCTGAAAAGGGCCATGATAGTGTAGGCGTCGAGAGTGATATCGAACTTCTTCTTAGACTCATCGAACAAATTCGCGAGTGAGCTGCCCATGGTTGCATTCTTGGTCGAAGCGCCGCTCAGGATAGCGTAAGTGGTACAGCTACCGTCATTCTCAACGGTGCATTGCGAGCCGGTATAGCCATTCGAGCAGACGCATGAGCATTCACTGCCACTCGAGACACTAATGCCTCCATTCTTGCAGGGGTTGCTGTTTGCACAGGCTGCGTCTTTGTTCGCCTTTTCGCGAGGGACGGCGACAAGGAAGACTGGCAGAAGAACTGCAAGGATGACGATGATGAAGATGATGATGCAGAGAATCACGAAGACCTTGCGGGACATTCCGCAGCAGGTCTTCTTGCGCTTGGGGGCGTTTGGCTCGTCGTCGTTGGAATTGAGTTGCTCGACGTTACGCAGGTTTGAGCGGCCGAAGAAGATAGGCCAGGATCCACGGCCTTCGGGAGTCTGTAGGCCTGGTGGAGGGAAGGACGCGAGCATATCTGACAGGGAGCCAGAGTTGCGGCGGCGCTTTTCACCATTTCCTAGACATACGTTAGTATTCTCGGATTGTATATCCATACACAGAGACAGGATTGTAAACTCACCCATCGCAGTCTTAAATCCTGCCTCACCACCTGCAGCCAAATCAGCCCGGCTGGCAGTCCTCCCATGGTCCAAGTTCGACGCAAGCTTCGTAGCACGACGAATCAAATCAGACAAGCTTGAAAGACTTCCACGAGCCTCTGCGTCCCGCAACGCACCCATGTTCAGAGCAGGAGGCTTGCGACCTCCGGGTCTCTTATCGCTCATAGTAGGTGCAGCTCTAGGCAGATCCCCACCGAAGACCTCAATCTCCTTCTGTAGAGCAGCACTGTAGGAAGAATTGTGTTGTTCGCGCTGGGTAAAGGGTGGCTTTCCCGGGTCAATGCCGTTCAAAGAGTCACTCGATGCGGTAGATGTAGACGCCTTTCGTAGATTGCTTGGTGGATAGAGCATTTGGTTGACGGCAGCTCCCGCTCCCACACCAGCGGCTGCACCTACAACTGCAGCCTTGTTTGAGTGCTCGTTTGGGGTGGGTGGTGCGTCTGGAATAGAAACAACAGACGCAGGATTGGACTTGAGGATCGTGCGCATTGTTGGCTTCCCACGCTTTCCAAGACTAGCACTTCGGACAAGGGTTGCATTTTCCTCTTTGGGACTTGGGTGAGGCTCGTCATCGTCTGATTCTATGTCAAGGTATGCACCCAGGATCTCTGATTCCGGAGGGCCAGAGCCCCAACTAGACGGGATCGCTCGGCTGGATGCGAAAGAGCCCTTGGTGAAACGGGGATCGGGAATATCCTCCGGAATGGGAGCCACGGACGATTGAGCTCGAGGGGGTCGTCGAGCATTAGGAGGTGCGACCAGACCTGCTGTCCGCTGGAAAGGATCTTGGGAAACATGGGGTTCAAGCGGTGGGATTGGAGGAGGGAATGGTGGCACATCTGGAATTGAAGCCGCCGAGGAGGCGGTCGATTGTCTGAACAAGTCATCGGTGGCAATCGAGATGCGAGGAGTCATGTCGACTGTACTAGTGGGACTAACGGGGGGCTCGGCCTTCAAGGGCCGCCGAGGTTGCAACGGCGGAGGCGGCTGCAGCTGTGAAAATGATCGGGGAGGCCGTGATGTAATGTTTGAGCTTGCTTCTGAGTCCTGGCCATCCCGTTCTGAATAGATTGACGGTGAGGGAATTTGGCTCTGGCGCGAAG
>ERZ1673737.3019-NODE-3019-length-13270-cov-8.017783_pt1 | contig 13270 bp, 4 predicted proteins | sample MGYA00580211_ERZ1673737 | MGnify/ENA primary metagenome ERZ1673737 (study PRJEB41218, sample SAMN15661789) | gut metagenome | host: Homo sapiens | place: Canada: London | collected 2015-08-20/2019-03-30 | study: EMG produced TPA metagenomics assembly of... | reverse complement strand
TTAAACAACAGCACACCGCCTATCATAAGTGCCATTCCGATGTATTTATTCCAAGTAAATGCAACCTTTTCGCTGCCCATAAGACCGAATGCGTCAATCAACGCCGCAACGAAAAGCTGTGAAATCAATATAATTGAAATTGCCACCGTAGGACTTAATTTGCCTATACCGAGCATAACCGTTACGGTTATAATTATCCCCAGTACACCGCCCAAAAGATAGAATTTATTCACGTCCGCTATACCTTTAAAACTGCCTTTGCCCATTATCCACACCGCAATAAGCGACAATAAAAATGCCGTTCCCTGAACAAATGCGTTTGATTCGTATATTCCTATTTTATCCGAAAGACGTGTATTCATAACACCCTGTATACTCATTGACGCACCCGCTATTATACTGAAAATTATTCCTGCCATAGTTAAGCCACTCTCCTTTATTTTAGCTTACCCTATAAAGAAAAATTTATCCAAAAAACAACTTGGAGCAGTCGGACTTGCAGCGATAATGGCAGTCCAGACACCAGCAATGGCAGCAGAAGTGCAAACATCACCAGAGGCTATTGTTCAGGAGACAACACAAGAACAGCAGGAAGAAGTAACAGAACTGCAGACAGAAGAAGTGGAGACTCAGGATCAGATTGTAGAGTCATCACTTGAGGAAAATGAAACTCAGGCGCAGGAAGAGGAAACAGTAGAAACAGAGGAGTCTGTAGAAGTAGAAACGTCGGAATTAGTGAAACAGGAAGAATCTCAATCGGAAGAGATTCAGTCGACAGAAGAAACCGAAGCAGAATCTCAATCGGAAGAGGTTCAATCGACAGAAGAATCAACAGAAATAGAAGCAGAATCAAGTGAGAGTGAAAATGCAATTGATGAATATGTGCTTGCAGAAAATCTAACAGATGGCTGGCATCAGGATAGTGAGGGAAACTATACTTATGTGAAGGATGGTCGACTCTTGACAAATTGTGTCGAGAAAATTGGCGGTAGCTATTATGGATTTGATTGGTATGGAAAGATGTACGCCAATACAATATTTAGCTCTCTGGATCCGACTGACAAAGTATTTTACGTTTACCGGGCATCAGAGAGTGGGGCTTTGTACGCAAATCAATGGTATTCAGGTGAAGATGCAATTAACTACTATGGAGAAGATGCAAAAAGATGTACTGGATTACAGACAATCAATGGTGTTCAATATCTATTTGATTCGAATGGAGCACTTATTTCTTCACAAATAGTTTTGGTAGACGATACCAATTATTATTGCGATACAAACGGTGTCGCTCATGAGATGCCAAACAATCAGTGGTACAAGGGCGAATACGGCAATTGGTATTATGTAAAGGATGGAGAAATACTGAAAGAATGTACCGTACAGATTGACGGAAAATGGTATCAATTTGACTATGCCGGATATTTAAATACCGATAATTTAAGTACCGATGAAAGCGGAGCGCTTCGTGTGAATAGCTGGGTATATGATGGAACCTATTGGCATTACTATGGTGAAGACGGTGAGGCATACCGATATGGAGTCTATGAAATTTCAGACGCAAAGTATTATTTTGACATGAATTCAAGAATGGCTGTGTCTGAAGTTTGCACGGATGATGGTGTAGGTTGCTATATAGCAGATAAAAATGGACAACTGACGCAGGTCACAAAAGATGGATGGTTCCTGTTTGATGGAGATTACTATTATGTGGAAAATGGTCAGCTCAAAAACAGTGGAACCTATAAGATTAATGGCGTCTGGTATGGGTTTGACTATGATGGAAGCATGTTTGTAAACAGAGACTTTAATTGTCATTGGCAAAGTAAGTATTGCCGTGCAAAAGCAGATGGAAGTTTGTATTGCTCTGAGTGGTATCAGGATGACGAAAAAAACTGGTATTACTATAAGGAAGATGCTAGCATGGCAAGAGGAACCACAAAGATTGGGGAAACTACCTATTATTTTGAGGATGGTGTCTTGAAGGCGAATGGTGCAGTAGAAGTGGGAACTTCCTACCGACTGGCAGATGAAAATGGAAGTTGGATACAGACTCCAGGTTGGGTTTGCGTGTCTGATAGTTGGTACTATGTATTGAATGATGGAACTTTATATACAGGTATCTTGGAAGAAAATGGAGCAACCTATTATCTGAGTCCGAAGATGGCGAGGAATGTTGGATTGTTAGAGGTAGATGGTGTTGCTTATCAGATTGCAGAAAATGGATTGGCAACGAAAGCTGCTGACGGATTTTATCGAGGAGATGTACTGAACCACTTATACTATGTATCAGATGGAAGGATTGCAACAAAGGGTTGGTTGAACGTTGACGGAAACTGGTATTATTTTGCAGAAAAAGATTATTTGGGCATCTACCATGCAGCAGCCGGAACAAACGAAACAATTGATGGAAAACTTTATCATTTCAACTCGGATGGAACCATGGCTTCTTCAGGTTGGGGGCTGTATGAGGATGGAAGTTGGTATTATGCATTTGCATCTGGTGAACTCGCAACTGGTGATGTAACCATTGGTAGTACTACATATCATTTTGATGAAAATGGCAAAACGCAGCGTGGTTTGGTTGTAGAAAATGGAATTTGTAAGTTATATAGTGAGGATGGAACTTTACTAGAGACTGGAAATTCAGATGGCTGGAGTTTACTTGGTGGAAACTATTATTATCTGAGAGATGGAGTTATCTTAAAGAGTTGGGGTTATAAGCTTCCGGATGGAAACTGGTACGGTTTTGATACAACAGGAAAAATGAGAGTCAACACAATAGAAAACGGTCGCTATTACGGAGCAACAGGAGCCGCTCAGACTGGATGGTTTACAGTTGCCGGAAAATGGTATTATGCGTCATCAGTGAATGCTTTACTGCAAAAGGGACTTCATGTGATCAATGGAGCTGAGTACTATTTTGACCAAAATGGAATCATGCAGACTGGCGAGTTTGTGGCAGATGGAAAACTGTTTACAACCAATGAAAGTGGAGCAGTGATTAGTAAAAAGTATATGGAGAACGGTTGGAGCAACTATCAGGGTAAATGGTACTATTATCAGAATGGAATTGCATATACCGGTTGGGCTGGCGCTTACTATGTTCGCAACGGTGAGATGGTTTGTAACAGTATTGTAGAATGGAAGGGCAAAAGATATTACGTGGGAGAAGATGGAAAATATCTTGTCAATACCTGGTGCAATGATGGATATAGCTATGCAACCGAAGATGGTTCTCTTGTATGCAGTGAATGGAAAACGATTGATGGAAAGAAGTACTATTTCTATTGGGAAGGTGTGGTATATCCATATTTCTATTATGGAAAAGGTGTTTACACAAAGGAAGGTGCCTATCTGTCACCGGATGGCTACGCACAGGGCTGGCAGCTGATTGATGGAATCTATTATTATAAAGAGGGAAATCAGTTTATACGCAACCAGTCAAAGAAAATTAAGGGAGACTGGTATCTGTTTGATGCACACGGAAATATGGTAACAGGATTCTCATCACCAGAGATAATTGGATATGATACATATACGTATGATGATGCAAAATTTTATTACGGAGCTGATGGTAAACGTGTCAACTATACTGGATGGCAGAAAATTGATGGAAATTGGTATTATTTCAACTCTAAGTCAGAGGCAGTAGATGGATGGAACATCATTAATGGTACAAAATACTATTTTGGAAAGACCAATCATTTCATGTACACTGGATATAAGGTAATTAGTGGTGATTTGTATTACTTTAATGCAAGCGGTGCTTGCCAAGGCGTTGATAACACATTTACTGGCTGGCATCAGCAGGATGGAAAGTGGTATTATATTAAAAATGGTCAGGTAACGACAGGAACCATTTATGTAAATGGCACTTTGTACGAGTTTGATACAAACGGAGTATGGATTGATGATTGAGAACTGATAGTAAGAGAGAGCTATGCGATATGCATGGCTCTCTCTTTTGTTTTAAAGCACTTTCAAAAAATTCGTGACAAAAATGAGAAAAAAACTGTCTCACTTTTGGGCACATATTGAAAGAACAATGGTAATGTATTATACTGAAAAAAATGAGACAAAAAGTATAGTGAGCATGGTAGTATAGTGAACAGTATTGTCTTCAGGAAGGGGAAGATAGACGCATGAGAAAAAACTTATCAAAAAAGCAAATTACAGCAATGGGACTAACAGCAATCATGGCAGTCCAGACATCGGTGATGGCAGCAGAGGTGGTGACATCACCAGAGATAACTGTGCAGGAAATAACACAAGAGCAGCCAGAAGAAGCTGCAGAAGTGCAGACTGAGAAAATAGTAGAATCACAAACGGAAGAAGTGGAAAATGTAACTCAGGCTCAGCCAGACGAATCTGTAGAAGTAAAGACTTCAGAATCAGCGAATCAGGAAGAATCTCAGTCAGAGGAGATTCAGTTAACAGAAGTAATCGAAACAGAGCCAAGTGAAACTGAAATCTCAAGTGAGCAGGCAGCGGTAGAATATGCAGCAGAGAACCAAGAAGTACTGACAGATGGCTGGCATAAGGATAATGATGGAAACTTTTCTTATGTGAAGGATGGTCAAATTGTAGAAAATAAGGTTATTGAAATTGACGGAAAGCACTATGGATTTGATTATAGAGGAATATTGTATGTAAATACAAATTTTTACATGTATGATACGGACGGAGTGGAGCATTATGAATATCGGGCAAAAGAGGATGGAAGTCTTTATGAGAATGAATGGTACAGGGATTCGTATGATCCATACTATTGGTATTATTATGGAGAAGATGGAAAGGCGTATACAGGTCTTCATGCAATAAATGGAAAACAATATTATTTCTCTGAATATTACGTTCTCAGAACGAATTGCATCATAAGAGATGGTGATGACAAAATTTATTACTGTGATTCAGATGGAGTTGTGACAGATGTAACAGATGATGGGTGGGTTCAAAATGAAGAAAAAAAATATTATGTAAAATTTGGAGATTTTCTAAGAAATTGCGTTGAGCAGATAGACGGAAAGTACTATGGATTTGATTATACAGGAATTTTATATGTGAATGAGGCGTTCTTTACTAGCTATAGTGATGGAACGATTTATTATTATCGGGCAAAAGAGGATGGAAGTCTTTATGTAAATGTATGGTATACGGATTCATACCAATGGTATTATTATGGAGAAGATGGAAAAGCATATACCGGTATTCATACAATAAATGGAAAACAATATTATTTCGATAGATATGGTTGGCTTTACAAGAATGGTATCATAAGAGATAATGATAAAACTTATTATTGTGATGAAGAAGGAATTGCAACAGATGTAACAGGTGGTGGTTGGGTTCAAAAGGATGGAAACTGGCTCTATATAAAGGATGGTGTTTTTCTGACAAATTGTGTCGTAAAAATTGGTGACAACTATTATGGGTTTGACTATGATAGAAGCATGTACACCGATGAAGGATTTTACGCTAGGGATGAAGCTAGCGGAGAATATGGGTATTACCGAGCATCCAGTAACGGGGTTCTGTATACAAATAAATGGCTTTCTGGTGAAAATGGAGTTAACTATTATGGAAAAGATGCAAAAAGATGTACGGGATTGCAGACCATAAATGGAACTCAATATTTCTTTGATTCGGAGGGAAGACTTTGTTTTTCACAAATAATTGTATTAGACGGTCTCAATTATTATTGTGATGCAAATGGCATCGTCAATGAAATGCCAAACAATCAGTGGTATCAGAGTAATGATGGTGATTGGTATTTTGTACAGGATGGAACCGTATTAAGAAACTGTACGACACAGGTTTATGGAAAATGGTATCGTTTTGATTACAATGGAAAACTTAGCACAGAAGCTTTGAATATAGATGAAAGCGGCGCAATTCGTGTTAATACTTGGTACTATGATGGTAGTCATTGGAGTTATTGTGGTGGAAACGCTGAGGAATATCGCTGTGGAGTTTATGAGATTTCGGGTGTAAAGTATTATTTTGATAATTTTTGCTATATGACAGTTTCGGACGTTTGTACGGATGGAGTTAATGTCTATATGGCAGATGCAAGTGGTCGCTTGACGAAGATTACAAAGGATGGTTGGATTCAGGCTGGAGGAAAGTATTATTATATTGAAAATGGAAAATTGGTAACGAGTAAAGCATATAAGATTAATGGCAGTTGGTATGCATTTAATTATGCAGGAGAAATGTATGTCAATACAAATGTTTATTATCGTTATGAAGATGGCAGTGAGAATTATTATCGTGCAAAAGCCGATGGAAGCTTGTATTGCTCTGAGTGGTATCAGGATTTCAATCAAAACTGGTATTACTATGATGAAAATGCGAAGATGGCAAGAGGAACAACGAAGATTGGTAAAACTATCTATGAGTTTGATAACGAAGGTATTTTGGCTGCGAATGGTGCAGTGCTGATGGGAACTACCTATCGACTTGCCGATCAAAATGGAATTTGGGTAGAAACGCCAGGTTGGGCGCTCGTAGCCGGTAATTGGTATTATGTATTAGCCGATGGAAGTTTGTATACTGGTATTCTGGAAAAAAATGGTGTTACCTACTATCTTACACCGAAGATGGTGAAAAATGTCAGTTTGGTGGAGGTAGATGGTGTCGCTTATCAGATCGTGGAAAATGGAGTGGCAACGAAGGTTACAGATGGATTTTATCAAAAAGACACCTCAAATCATTTGTACTATGTGTCAAATGGAAAAACTTGGGGAATGGGCTGGCTGAATGAAGATGGAAACTGGTATTATTTTGCAGAAACAGATGAAACCGGCTTATACTATGCAGTAACTGGAACAAACGAAACGATTGGCGGAAAACTTTATCATTTCAACTTGGATGGAACAATGGCTAGTCAGGGCTGGGGTCTGCATGAGGATGGAAGCTGGTATTATGCATATGCATCTGGTGAACTTGCAACTGGAGATGTAACTATTGGTGGCACTGCATATCATTTTGATGAAAATGGCAAAATGCAGTCAGGTGTCGTGGTTGAGGATGGAGTCTGCAAGCTGTACAGCGAGGATGGCGCATTGTTAGAAACTGGAAAATCACAGGGATGGAGTTTGCTTGATGGAAACTATTACTATCTGAGTGGTGGAGCGATCTTAAAAGATGTAAGCCGTTGCCTTTTGGATGGTAACTGGTACGGTTTTGATACAACAGGAAAAATGAGAGTCAATACAATCGTAGATGGCCGCTTCTATGGAAGCTCAGGAGCAGCACAGACTGGATGGTTTAAGATTGATGGTAGCTGGTATTATGCGTCACCGGTAACTGCCTTATTATATAAAGGATTTCATGTGATGAATGGTGTGACCTATTATTTTGATCAAAACGGAGTGATGCAGATTGGTGAGTTTGTTGTAGACAGAAAATTGTTTACGACAGATGCAAGTGGAGCAGTAATTAGTAAAAAGAAGCTGCAAGACGGTTGGACTAGCTACAAAGGAAATTGGTATTATTATAAGTATGGAACTGCATATACTGGTTTTGTTGGTGATTATTGTGTGATTCTTGGAGAGTTGATTCATAATCGGACCGTTCTATGGAACGGTGAAATATATTGCATCGGAGAAGATGGAAGGTATCTTGCCAACACATGGTGTAACAATGGAGCAAGCTATGCGACAGAGGATGGTACACTGATCTCTGATGGATGGAAAAAAATTGACGGAAAGCCGTATTATTTTTGGGGAACTACCGTATCATATGATCCTCAGGATAAAAGTAGTGGGGTCTATACGAAAGATAGGGTTTACCTCTCACCGAATGGTTATGCGCAAGGTTGGGCTTTAATTGATGGAATTTATTATTACAAAGAGGGAAGCCAGTTTGTAAAAAATCAGGTGAAGAAAATTAATGGAGAATGGTATCTGTTTGATGTACACGGAAGTATGGTAACAGGATTCTCATCACCAGAGACATTTGGATATTATACATACACGTATGATGGTGGAAAATTCTATTACGGAGCCGATGGCAAACGTGTCAACTATATTGGCTGGCAGCTGATTGATGGAAATTGGTATTATTTCAATTCTAAGTCAGAGACGGTAGATGGCTGGAACATCATTAATGGTGCAAAATACTATTTTGGAAAGACCAATCATTTCATGTACACTGGATATAAGGTAATTAGTGGTGATTTGTATTACTTTAATGCAAGCGGTGCTTGCCAAGGCGTTGATAACACATTTACTGGCTGGCATCAGCAGGATGGAAAGTGGTATTATATTAAAAATGGTCAGGCAGCGACAGGAACCATTTATGTAAATGGCACTTTGTATGAGTTTGATGCAAACGGAGTCTGGATTTGCGATTGAAAAAATTTGTTGAAAATGCTATACTAAAGAAAATGTCTAAGACTGAAGACAGTTAACAAGACAATTTCGGGGAAGGAGACAATTTCATATGAGAAAGTTCTCGAAAAAGCAAATCAGTGCAGTTGGATGCAGCAGGTAATTACACCTATGTACAAAATGGCCAGATCGTAAAGAATTGCATCATGCAGATTGATGGTGCCTATTATGGATTTGATGAGAATGTAATCATGTATGCTGGAAAGAGTTTCTGATATAATTACAGAAACTATCGCGCAAAGGCAAGTGGAAGCTTATACATTTCCGAGTGGTATCAGGATAGGAGTGGAAATTGGCATTATTATGACCAGACCGGAGATGAGGTATGCTATAAGGAAATGACCATAAATGGTAAAATTTATTATTTTAGGATACAGGCGCGGGAATTCTCGGCCATTCAATGACCGAGTCATTCACTTGGAATGGTTTGGCTGTAAATGAAGTTTATCATGATCAGCAAAAAACAATATAAGTGAAAAGCTTGAATGATGAGTAAAAGGAGTCGGGCAGCGAAAACTGTCCGGCTTTTTTGTATAAAGATAAGCTACAGTATGTTTAAAATAAGTTGCGTAAAAAGGTGTGCCCCAAATAGTTAAAAATATGTCACACGAATTGTCACAGATTGCCAGTTCTGGAAAATAGGGCTATACTAGAGATAGTATTTCGAGGTAAAAGGAAAAAATCACACTGAAAGAGGGGAAACTATATGAAGAGATTTTTAAAAGAAATGATCGGTATCATGGGATTAACGATGTTCGTGTCATCTCAAAGTCCTGTAATTGCGGCAGAGGCATCGTCGGCAAAGTTGTTGTTGGAGACACAAATTTCAAACGTACAGACATATGCAATGCCGACAGAAGAACAGATCACACTTATCGATGGTTGGCGTCAGGATGATGATGGAAACACCACTTATATCAAAGGCGGAGAACTGGTACAAAATCAGGTGCTTGAGATTGATGGAAACTATTATGGCTTTGATGAAAATGGAATTTTGTATGTGAACCAGTCCTTTAATATGTATAAGAGCGATAATGGTGTAGATTACGTGATGGCGTGCTATCGTGCAAAGGAAGATGGAAGTCTTTATGTAAATGAGTGGTATACTAATCAGTTGGGAAACCATTATTATTACGGACAAAAAGGAGAAGGTTATTCTGGTTTGCACGAGGTAGATGGGAAAACCTATTATTTTAGCTGGGGAGAGGTGTGCACAAGTCAGTGTGTTTCGGAAAATGGAAAAAGCTATTATTGTGACCCTGAAGGCTCTGTAAGTGACATTTCTGGTGATGGCTGGCATCAAGTGGGAGATTACTACTTCTATATAAAGAAGGGTCAGCATTTATCAAATACAGTAGAAAAAATTGGTAATTCCTATTATGGCTTTGACTACAGAGGCGTTATGTATGCGAATAGAGATTTTTCTATTTGGAATTTTGAAAGCCAAATGAGTTCGTATTATCGCGCGAAGGAAGATGGGCGACTCTATGCAAATGAGTGGTATACCGACGAGAGGGAAGTTTTTTATTATTACGGAGAGGATGGAAAAGCGTACTCAGGCTTACATGAGATAGATGGAATACAGTATTGTTTTTCCGAATATTGTCGAAGATATCAAGACCAAAGTGTTACCATAGATGGAAAGAGCTATTATTGTAAGTCAGATGGAAGTGCGATAGAACTTCAAAACAATGATTGGACCAAGATAGATGACCAAAATCTGTATGTCAAGGATGGTCAGGTTTTAATCAATTGCGTGGAAAAAATTGGAGATTCCTATTATGGCTTCGATGAGAAAGGCTTTTTGATTGTTAATAGAAGCTTTGGAATTTGGAATGAGAAAAACGAAAGATCCGACGAGTATCGCGCAAAAGAAGATGGACATCTCTATAGAAATGAGTGGTATGTTGAGGAAGATAGGACTTATTATTACGGAGAGGATGGAAAAGCGTACTCAGGCTTGCAGGAGGTAGATGGAATTCGCTACTATTTCTATCCAAGTGGTTGGAGATATCAAAACGAAATCGTTACTGCAGATGGAAAGGTCTATTATTGCAAACCAGATGGAAGTGCGATAGAACTTCAAAACAATGATTGGACCAAAGTAGATGATCATTTTATGTATGTGAAAGATGGGCAGGCTTTAATCAATTGTGTAGAAAAAATTGGAGATTCCTATTATGGCTTTAACTACATAGGCGTTATGTATGCGAATGAAGATATTATTCTTAGGAATTTCGAAGGCCAAATTAGTTCGTATTATCGTGCGAAGGAAGATGGACGTCTCTATGTGAATGAGTGGTATGTTGACGAGCGAGTTTACTATTTTTATTATGGAGACGAAGGAAGGGCAGCTTCAGGCTTAACACAGGTAGATGGAACACTTTATTATTTTTCTGAAAATGGTTGTAGATATCAAAATGAAAAGATTACCGTAGATGGAAGGAACTATTATTGTAAGTCGGATGGTGAAGTGATTGAACTTCAGGAGAATGGCTGGATCAAGGACGGTGAAAATGATAAGTATGTCAAAGATGGTCAGGTTTTAACCGATTGCGTGGAAAAAATCGGAGATTCTTATTATAGCTTTGACTCTACTGGAGTGATGTATCGAAATACAGTATTAACGAGATGGGACGAGGCAACCCAAAAATATACCTATTATTTCATAAAAGCGGATGGACGTCTTTATGTAAATGAGTGGTATGAGTATGATAAGTATGATAACCATGGCCATGGCATTTGGTATTATTACGGAGATGAAGGAAAGGCAGCTTCTGGTTTAACACAGATAAATGGAACACTTTACTATTTTTCAGAGGATGGCAGACTATATCAAAATCAAACTATTACTGTAGATGGAAAGAGTTATTATTGCAATCTGGATGGAATCGCAGTAGAGTTGCAAAATAATAGATGGACAAAAGTAGATGGGAAATATCGCTATGTCAAGGATGGTCAGGCTCTAACCAATTGCGTTGAAAAAATAGGCGATTTCTATTATGGATTTGATAGCGATGGATATATGTTTGCGGATGAACAGTTTAATCTGTTAGATTTAGAGAGTGGAAACACCTGCTATTACCGGGCACATGAGGATGGCCACCTCTATAGAAATGAATGGTACATGAACTATAAAGGTTTATGGTATTATTTCGGAAACGATGCAAAGATGTATTTCGGACTAAGAGAGGTAAATGGAATTCTCTACTATTTTGGTAGCAGAATGTATCAAGATGAAAGTGTTACTGTAGATGGTAAAAATTATTATTGCAAATCCAGTGGAGAGGCAGTAGAGCTTTCGAAAAATGGCTGGAACTTGGTAGACGGAAACTATCTGTATGTAAAAGATGGTCAGCTTTTGAGAGAATGCCTAGAGAAAATCGGGGATGCCTATTATTATTTTGATTATTCAGGAGTTATGCTTTCCGATACAACTTTCGGACTTCCGAATACAGAAGGAGAATATCGAGTACATGCGGATGGAAGCCTGTATATTTCTCAGTGGTATCAGATAAATGGTTACTGGGAATATTATGATGAGACTGGTCTTAGGAAAACAGGTTGGCTTTCTCTAGGCAATACCTGGTATTATTTAAATGAATATGGTTGGATGGTGACTGGTTGGCAGATTGTGGATGGCACCTGGTATTTCTTTGATGGAAGCGGAGCGATGGTAGTTGGCTGGTGCTTAGTTGGAAATAACTGGTACTATTTGTCAGGAAGTGGAGCAATGGTGACAGGTTGGTTAGATCTAAATGGCACCTGGTACTATATGGGAGCCGATGGCGCGATGCTAACTGGAACACAAGTAATTGGTGGTACTACTTATATTTTTAATCAAGATGGCGCTTGGGTAGCGAATTGATAATTGTGTTAACAAATTGATATGATTTTATTTAATCCAATTTAAAAACATGGGAGAGAGCTGTGCGAAAGTGCAGCTCTTTTTTCTTTGCAGGCTATTAGAATTACAAAAGCTTCAGAAATGTTAATCATGTTAAAACTTTTATTTTACTTGACATAAAAACAATGAAGGAATAGAATGGTTTTCGAAAAATAAAAAAGGAGAAGGCTATGTTTAGAAAAAAATTTTTTAGGAATCTGGCGCGGGAATCCTCGGCCATTCAATGACCGAGATGAAAGCGCCGCTTGCTTTTATCATGCCATAAATCTGCCGAAGGCGTGAAACTTTTTGTGTTCCAAAAAGCGAAACTGTCTTCGGCAGAGAAATATAGGAAAGATTCGGATGGCAGTCTACAGAGAAAACAATACTGTATGTATAATATATTTTAACTGTTTATTGACTATATGTATACTATATAATATATGTGAAAAAGATAACCTAAAACATGCACGTACCTGCATGTATAACATCAATTATCATATTGCCTGGTCGATAAAATACCGCAGAGAGATGTACGAAAAGATTGATGGGTATTACTATTATAAAGAAGGCGAAAGCTTCTTATGTGAAACAATAAAGCAGATTAATGGAGACTGGTATGCATTTAATACCCAAGGAAGAATGATTACAGGTTTTACTCATACGCAAGATGATATACATGACTACTATGAGAGTAATGTTTATTATGAAGATTGTGGAAAGTACTATTACGGAAGCGATGGCAGAAGATGCTATTATACTGGTTGGCAGATGCTTGAAGGAAATTGGTACTATTTTAACAATTATTCTGAGGCAGCTAGTGGTTGGAAAATGATAAACGGTGTGAAATATTATTTTGATACAGAAGATCATTATAATGATTCAGCGCAGAAAACCCCGGCCGTTCGCAAGAACGTCCGAGGGATGAATGCGCCAATTACAAACAACGCAACCATCATTCCAACAGGGTTTTCTTCTGGAATTGTTGGTT
>ERZ1673737.3018-NODE-3018-length-13271-cov-4.345793_pt1 | contig 13271 bp, 14 predicted proteins | sample MGYA00580211_ERZ1673737 | MGnify/ENA primary metagenome ERZ1673737 (study PRJEB41218, sample SAMN15661789) | gut metagenome | host: Homo sapiens | place: Canada: London | collected 2015-08-20/2019-03-30 | study: EMG produced TPA metagenomics assembly of... | reverse complement strand
GTGCAAGTGCAAGTGCGGCGCGAAAACTAATATCAGAAAAGAGAATGAGTGAAGACGCCCTAGCCAAATGTTTCACCACATATCATCGTCATCGTCATCATCGAGCTGGACGTCGTCGCCAAAGGACGAGTGTCCGTACTGGTACCCCGGGCCGTAAGCGCTGCCATTTTCGTAGCCTTGCTTGCTGCCTCTCGAATGGGCGCCGTAGCGATCGTGCGGATCGTCGTCATAGTCGTACATGGAAGAATCGTCGTAAGCACTTTCTGCGTAGTGTTGCTGCTCCTGGGACTGGGATAGATGTTAGTGAGATAGATCTTCATTGGGACGGGTACAGGCACTCACCTCTTGGTATCGCTGATATTGCGTGTACTCATCTGGCTGGTCCCTAGATTTGGATGACCTCTGGGATCCCGATGAAGAATGCCCCGTCTGTGGGTGCATCTGTTGCACTTTGGCCAGGTATGAGTACATGAAGTTACTCAGCAGTACTTGAGAGTAGAGCGCTCGCCGGGGGTTTGCAAGTTTGATATGTGCCATGCGGTAGATTGCTCGCTCTTCCAGGATGGAGAACCGAGTCCAAGGGTAGTCGAGGTCGGGACGCATAACCTGCATCGGAGGATCCGGGGACAGGTTTCGAGATGAATGTTTGCGATGATGGCCTTCTCCACCATGCTTCTTTCGTCCACCACCAAATATAGAAGAGAAAATGCCATCCTTTTCTTTCTTTGAATCGCCCGATGCCCTTCTGACACCGTCCTTGCGCCGTTCTTCTTCCAGCTTCGGATCCAGGCGGTCCAATACGAGACTTTCACGGGCACGCGGGGTGTTATCGATGGACGATTGGAGTACATCCAGGCGTGTGTTATCATGGGCTTTGTCGACTTTTGATTTAGTGCTTTTCGACTCGCTCTCCTTGTGCTTCTTCTTGTCTTTGTCCTTCTCTTCACTGCCCAGCAACCAGTGCCAACTTGACTTGCGACTTCCATCGGAATCCTTCTTGTCCTTTGACTTTTTCCCTTCAGATTTGCGTTCGTCATGTTTGCGTTCTTCGGGAATTGTGGGGATGAATGAGAGACTATCAGTGCGAGTACTGTTGCCGGGTATCATCTGAGGGTTATTGGCGAAATCATTGAGTGAAGACGTGCTTTCAGGGGATTGGCGGGAGTTCTTGGAGCGTTTGCTTGGTGCCGCGTCATGCAGCGACGTTTTTGGTGGCGGCGTTGATGTTGCAGTCCGATCCGCTGAACGTTGTGAAGGAGGACTGGGAATGCGGTTGGTCTCTGGGGCAGGCGGAGTTTCAACAATCGCAGGGATCTGTTGATCGCCCGGAGGTGTAACCAAGGTAGATCGTCCATTCGAGCTGATACGAGAATGCCATTGCCGTGATCCGTCAGGTCGATCAGAGGCAAAATCCGAATGTCCACCTGCGTACGAGTCTCCCCTCTCGGCTTCAGGCTGATCGACAATCGGGTCGAATGTTGAGCCGGAACCTGCGCCTGAAGTGTACGCTGTACTATGGGACGAAGTAGACTGGGATCGAGTTGTTCGGTTCGTGTTGGGCATAGGATCAGGCGACATGCGAGTCTTGCCGGAAATCGGATGTATTTCTGCATCACTCCCTGCAGATTCAGAAGCCCCCCGTCCGACTCGCTTGGAATATGGTAACTTCTCGCCCTTTTTCAAACTCCCCGCCTTTTTATATTGTGTCCTCGTCGACCGGCGCAAGCTATTGCCTAGAGGTGCCGGTGGTAAGATCGGCCTATCTTCGATGCTCAAATCCTGCATGCTGCGCGAGAGTGTCGATTCTTTGTCGGCTGGTTTCGAATCGTCTACCAAGGTTTCAAGCTGCTGCAAGTTCGGACTCAACATGCCATCCCGCTTATTCGATTGTGAGCGCTGATGCTCTAGCCGATCTGCGCCATCCGTGTATCCTGAAGAATTGTCGATTTGCCTTGATAGCATAGAACGCTTGCGGTGAAGTCCAGCCCCCGACCCTTGACGCTCAGTGCCACCAGAGTAATCGCCAGACCTGCGCTTAATGTGATCAGCCTTGCTATCGAGAAAAGACTTGAATTCCTTCGGGGCGAGTTCGGGGTGTAGTCGCGCAGGCACCCAAAATAATCTCGAGGCGTCATCTTCGTCGGCTGAGGGGGAGGGAGGCAGTGCGAAGCCCGGGAGGTCAGGGTCACCAGCGGCCGCCACATCCATGGACATGCGCCGAATAGCAGCGAGGTTGTTCAGCTCCTGAGCCACGGCAGCGGGGTCGGATTCATAGTCGATGTCGTTCAGAGGAAAAGAAGAGGTAGCGGTTTCTGAGGGAGACCGAGTCCCCTCGGGGACTACAGAATCGGTCTCCCGGTCATAAGCTCGGTTTGCAACGAGCGACGGCCGTGTATGTCCATTTGGCGGTTTCGTTTGCCCTTCCGAGAAAGAATTATGCAGGGGGGAGGACGGGGAGGGGTTGGACTCGGATCCTGCGGCGGCCCGCGGGATGGTTGTTATTGACTCGCCCAGCGGGGAAGATATATAGCTGAGGCGTCTTGGATCGTTGGGGTCGTAGTCATCATCATACATATGCCCGATCGCTTCTGTCACATGGTGACTCGGGTCGCTAATCGAGAGATGGGGGGCATGACCTCGCCGCGTCGCGTGTCCTCCGCCAGCCTCATGGGCACTCGTGGAGGCCTAACCAGAAGACAAAGAGGGTTAGCATTTGTGACGCGCTATTTGCCAACCGTGATCTCGTTCAATGGGGGACACCTCAATGCCCAAAAAAAGTGATGCCTGAGGGGCTCAAAAAGTCGACGGGGACCCTCCCAACCACACCCCCAGGCACACGGACAGACACTGGGAGGACGAAAGAAAGAAGAGAACGCACCTGCATGGGAACCAGTTGTACAGGGACCGAAGACAACCCGAAAGACCCTGAAGTCCAAAGGGTGAGGAAGTCAATGAACGGGGTAAAGACGAATGGTCATCGAAGCGGGGAAAGAGAGAAGAACCCAGAGACTAGACATTCGGATGTCGAGTCCGAGTCATTTGTGGGAGAGAAAGGAAAGAAGAATGAGGGTTATGGGGTTGCGGGCGGAGAAGAGTTGCTGACTTGCGGGCGCAGCACCTGACATCTACAGAATAGCTATCTTTGACCTCACTGGAAAAATGTGAAAGTAAACAGTTATCTGTTCTGTTCAGTTCAGTTCAGTTCAGATGAAATTGGCTTCTTACATGTAACTTACTTGTCTCCACTTAAAACGGGAAATGGTCCATGGACGATCAGTCCGATCTACACGTTCTGGTCTTTGGCCCTAGTAGTACATCTTTCAGTTCGGATTCGAACTCGGACTTGAGGGAGTAAGGACTGTCTTTCAGAGCTGATATATTTCTCTAGTGGTACCGCATCCATGCAACTCGAAGCTGAGGCCCCCCTCGTACCAATGTACATACGCGTTCATTGAGGCCCAAACACCATACATTATGCACTCTTAAGGTACTACAACAAAATGGCAAACCTGCCATAGAAAATCCATTGCATCCAAGAATACCTCCTGGCAGTCCCCAAAGGCTTTGTACTAGGCAAATTCTTCCCCTACGGTCCCGTGTTTTGAACATGAAACCCCGTGTTACTCCACCTCTTCTGTTCAAGGAAGACAGTGGCTGGTCTGCACCTCACAGCTGTGCAAGTATTGACACAATATGTGACCCGAGTACACACAGGCCAGAGCCCAGACGACCTAGACGAGCTGCGAGGCACAGGGATATAGGTGAGCCCCGTGCTGGGACTGCACGATTGAACTCAAAATGTCAGGCAAGCCACCCGAGAAAGCTGAACGGTGCACCCTAGAAAAGACCCGAAAAGAAAGGGAGAAGAAAGGCAAGAAACGAACTCTAGGAGTAGATTGCAACCAGAGGGGAGAATACTCTGCATAAACCTAAAAGACCACAACAAATGGCAGTAACCTCCAAGTCCCTCGATGAGGAACTAACAATGAGAACGAAAACTCCGCGCTGAAGGATGTAACTGGCAACGATTTGACGTAGAGAAAAAGTTGGCGGATCCAATTCCGCCTGGATATATTGAGGGCATTTGAGGCATCTATGTCCATGAAGCCTAAAATGAAAGTGCGTCGAGATTTCATAGTTTGTGCTGCATGGACCAGCATGGGATAGTCACAAACTTACGAGGCATCAACATAGTTGCTGCGGTTCAGATTAGCAAATGTCAAGCATAGAAAAACCCCGAAAATGCAAGGTGTGCTTACCTGGGGAAGATGCCAACGCGGTCACCGATGCGACCAGTCCACCAGTCTTCTGCCTTTTCCGTCCGCTTCAGAATTGTAATGATCTCGCCCTTCTTGAAACCAAGGTCACCCTCCTGATCCGCATCGAATGTAAAGAGAGCAACAGCCTGGTCCTGTCGCAGCTGAGCCGCACTCGTCTTTTGCCCGAAGACCGGCTTAGGGGCGGTAGGACGCGTAGGTCGGCGATCTGAATAAACATAGTCCTCCTCAAATGGCGCGGTATTGCTCCGGTTGCGCCCATAGCCGTCGTATGAGTCGCTGGGAGGTTCCCGGCCTGTCGCGGAACGGCCAAGACCCCCGGCAGGCCGATCGTAAACATCATCTGCCCAGGTGTTCGCACGGCGCGGCTGGTCACGGTAGTCGTAGTCGTCGCCAGTAGTGTTGGATCGGCCCCGCCGGCTACCCTGGCCATATGCCTCGCCCCTTCGTCCCTCCCAGACGACATCATCGTGGCTCTCGTCATATACGGGCATGTCATTGTACATAGAATCACCATATGCTCTAGCGTTTCCTTGGAAGGCACGGGAGTTCAGCACGCGCATAAGGGCATCGGCGGCCGGCGGTGGGCGAACGCTACCAGTGAGAAGCTGGTTCGCAGAGACGCGACTGCGATACAGCTTCTCGTTGGCATCCTTGCGCTCCACGAGCATACTACCCTCCAGACTGACACCGGCGAAAAGACCCTTGGTTTTCGAGTAAGAGAACACAGCCGCGACGCCCTTTGTGCTGGCAGCTCCAGCAGCCTCGGCATTTCGACCGACCGGTCCTGCGGCGAGGGAGACGTTGCCACCCAGCGTTAGCGTACCGACCTGGGAGAATGTGCGGACGGCAGCGGCATCATTCAAGATGAACAAAAAGTCGGTCAATTCGAACCCAATCTGACATCCAATTCCGGCACCTGAAGTCGCGATAGCCGACGGGGCCGACCAAGAACCATCGCCAAGACGAGCGACAACAATACCGGATCCAAATCGACCTGAGCCGAGGAATCCGGCTTTCAGAACTGTGAGGACCGCAAGACCCTAGCAAAAAGGACGTTAGCCCACCTCACCCGAGTATTGCGAGATTCTTACCTTTGCACCGGCCAGAATCTCTGGCGGAATGACTTTGTCGGGACCGAAGGCTTGCCTGGGATCAACGAATGAGGTCAAGATCTTTGCGGCCTTCTTGCACTCGCCTGTTCAGATGGGGGTCATTGTCAGCCGGATATGCCGCACACGACTGCGGGGGAAGTGGGTTGATAGATCGACACGTACTGTTCATAGACGAGGGCAGCGGATTGTTGATCCCGAGAGGCATATTTGCGGTATATGTCGAGGTAAAACGGTCAACTCGACTGAAAGAGGAGTGAGGTTGGGGAATGAGGAGAGCCCAGGTGTTGATCAGGTTCCCGTTAGTCAGGTCAGGGTGGGCCTAATGACGGCTGACGCGGGACGGTAGTTCGTCGGAGGCTCAAGAGTATCTGTACCTCGCAGGATTCCTCCCTTGATCAGCGAGTAGTCAATTCCAAGGTTATCTGGTAGAAATCAATCAGTTGAGAGCTTCCGTAACAGTTAAAGGGCAAATTGGGGATCTGGAGGTCGGGTTCGTTCCCCCGCTTGAAGGAGGCGGAGCAAGAGTGCTTACCTTGGCAATTTCAACAAGTATTTCCGAGAATCTACCAGAAGATCGAAGAGAATACGAATGGAAGTGTATAATGTTCCTCTAAGTAAAGTACAAATTGCAACTGCTTCGATGTATATATTGATGCACGTGCATTGCTGCCCCAGGCCGCCAAGACCTTCCCCGTTCCCGTGTTATCATATCTCCCTCACGTCACGTCCAAGGCTCATATAGAGGCCATGTGTGGAGTATAATACCTTCACTCGCTTAGCTGCGAAAATGGCAACAGGTACGTCTGGCATTCTGCTGATTCCCCGAAACGCGACTGACCGCGTATCCAGTTCGGATCTGCGTCTGCGGCGACGAGGGCACTGGCAAGTCCAGTCTCATAACCTCGCTTGTCAAAGGTGTATTCGTGACAAATAAAATCCAACCGGTCCTTCCTCAGATAACCATCCCTCCCACCATTGGAACCCCCGAAAATGTCACCACAACGACCGTCGTCGATACCTCGGCTGTCCCCCAAGAACGGAACAACCTCGCGCGCGAGATCCGGAAATCCAACGTGATCCTGCTGGTGTATTCGGATCACTATAGCTATGAGCGCGTGGCGTTGTTCTGGCTGCCATATTTTCGCTCGTTGGGCGTCAATGTTCCGGTCGTGTTGTGTGCCAACAAGTCTGATCTTGCGGCGAGTCACAGCGAGGCGCAAGTGGTTGAGGAAGAGATGTTACCTTTGATGGCAGAGTTTAAGGAGATTGACTCGTGTATTCGCACCAGTTCTCGGGAGCATCGCAATGTCAATGAGGCTTTCTTCGTCTGCCAAAAGGCTGTAACACATCCAATCGCGCCGCTGTTTGATTCCAAGGAGGCCGCTTTGAAGCCCGCAGCGGTAGCAGCTCTACAACGGATTTTCTATTTGTGCGACAAGGATCGGGATGGATATCTGTCCGACAAGGAGATCAAGGACTTCCAGACCAGGTGTTTTGGGAAACCACTGAGCGAGGAGGATCTCATTCACATCAAGGATACCATCCAGAAAAGCTACCCAGAATCGGTCACCGAGTCTGGGATTGATTGTCAGGGTTTCATTCACTTGAACAAACTATACGCGGAGAAAGGGCGACACGAGACTGTCTGGATTATTCTACGAGCGTTCCAGTACACGGACAACCTCTCGCTCCAAGAGAGCTTCTTACATCCTCGGTTCGAGGTCCCTCCATTTGCCTCCGCAGAACTGTCCCCCGAAGGATATCGATTCTTCGTCAACCTTTTCCTCCTATCCGACAAGGACAATGATGGAGGTTTAAACGATGCCGAGCTTGCATCATTGTTTGCGCCTACCCCCGGTCTGCCCGCATCCTGGGCTGACGGCTCATTCCCTTCTTCCACAGTTCGCAATGAGGCAGGACATGTGACACTGCAAGGCTGGCTGGCCCAGTGGAGCATGACGACTTTCATGTCTCCCAAAACGACACTTGAGTACTTAGCCTACCTCGGCTTTGAGCCCTCCGACCGAAGCAATCCATCTATCACAGCAGCGCTGAAAGTAACAAGGCCACGCAAGAGGCGTAGACGTCCGGGCCGTGTCGGTCGAAATGTGGTGCAATGTCATGTTTTGGGAGCGCCTGGGTCGGGAAAGTCCGCTCTACTTGATGCACTCCTTTCTCGCGGGTTCAGCACAACCTACCACCCAACCATTCAACCCCGTACCGCCGTCAACACAGTGGAACTCCCTGGCGGAAAACAGTGTTATTTGATCCTGGACGAGTTAGGCGAGTTGGAGCCTGCTCTCTTGGAAAACCGGTCCAAGCTGCTGGATCAATGTGATGTCATTGCCTACACCTATGATTCCTCCGATCCGGACTCCTTTGCATATATCCCGGCTTTGTGGGCGAAGTACCCGCATCTGGAGGAGTTGCCCAGTGTGTTTATTGCTCTCAAGGCCGACTTGGATCGGACTACCCAGCGGGCCGAGCACCAACCCCACGAGTATACAGCCATGCTGAACATGCCCAGTCCGCCTCTCCATGTGAGTGTGACGTGGAGTTCTATTCAAGAGGTGTTTGTCCACATCGCTGAAGCAGCGATGGAGCCTAGCACTGCATTCCCCCGCAGCGAAGAGGATGTCGAGGGTAAATGGATGTCATGGGGTATCGCCCTTGGAGCGGTGGTTTGCGCAGGCGCCGCCGCGGTGATGATTTGGCGACGAGTCAGTGGTAGCAATTAGCAACATTGGAAACAGAGCTCCGGGGTTTAATATCATATACATATAGATTTTATACCGTAGAGCCCCAGTTGACCGGGATTCCCAACATAGTAAGGCGTCGATGTGGTTGGTCCGGAGTTAAGCCGGGGCCCAGGCACGCGGTTTCTTCTCCGCTCCTACCCCGGACATCATCTCCTCGTTGATCCCTGCGCTCCCCCTCTTCGCCATCCTCCCTCGAATCCTCGAACTCTCGACCCCCTAATAACTCGATCTCTTGATATACCTTGTCTCTTGCATATTATCTATATATACCAGTGGCTCTGTGCCCCGGCTGACGCTCCTCGTCCGTGCCTTTTTCTGGAGCCTCATAGCCACTCATTCACGACACGAGCACAGCAAAGTACCATTGACAAGGTGGTAGCAAGATATAGCCTAATAGCTGCAGTATTGACAGCTTAGCGAAGGTCCACAATATACCTTATCGGATCCAAGGTTCAGGTAGTTGTTAGGTCACACAGATCTTAGTCTGCATTGAAAGCTTGTGACCATGTTGTAAGTTTGGCCCTTTCTTATATTTCTCCTGATTTCTCTTCTAGCGCTACCTGCACTATCGGGAAATCGGCAAGCCGCGACATACGGCCCATACTGGCGTGATCTGAGAGGATCGCACGGCACCTCTCGCATATTTCTTCTCTTGCTGACACCACTAGTGTCCTTCCACCCCCTCCTCCTCGCTATACCATCCCTGTCGCTTATGCGGCCGGGGCGGCGAACGGTATGGCAGTTCCTGTGGTTGAAACGAACAACACTATCACCCACCCGGAGAAGGGTTGTCCGTTACAAGTTGGTGAGGGTACGTATGCCCAGACACTGGTCGCAGATATCCCCCACGGATATTGCGGTTCTTCTGGACGCGAAGAGATGGCTTACCTGTGATATCGCATTAGGAACATACACCCTTCAAGATGACCTCCTGCTCGCGACCCCGCCTCCGCACCCCTCCGAAGCCCCAATTGTGAACCCAAACCCTCTCGCGACAGTGCCTTTGCCGCCTACATGCGGCGTGAAGCTGTCTCTCATCAGCCTCGACCCCCGAAAGAAGCCGCCGACCTTTTTGAAGTCGGCCGTCACGGCCCCTCAGTTCGGAGACGGGAACTCGGCACTTGCAGCACCACCCGTACCGGCGAAAGACGCACTCAAGAGGAGGAAGCCCAAGAATAATATTATCAAGAGCAGCTCGTCGTTTGTTTCGAGAGTGATCACCCACGAGACCTCGGCCAAGCGACTGAGTGACCGCGACCCGAACGGTGTTTTTGCCTTTGCGAATATCAACCGAGCATTCCAATGGCTGGACCTCAGCTCGCCCACCAAGGAGGAGCATCTCACAAAGGTCCTTTTCACCAAGTCTCATATGCTCTGCCACGATATCAACGAATTGACCAAGACATCGTCTCACTTGGATATTGTGATGGGATCTTCAGCCGGTGACATCATCTGGTATGAGCCCATGTCGCAAAAGTACGCTCGAATCAATAAGAATGGTGTGATCAACAATTCACCTGTTACTCATATCAAATGGCTTCCTGGATCCGAAAACCTCTTCATTGCATCTCACGCTAATGGTGTGCTGGTCGTTTACGACAAGGAGAAGGAAGATGCTCTGTTCACTCCCGAGCAGAGCAGTTCCTCTGACAAGGAAAAGGGAAAGTTGCCGTTGGAAATTTTGAAGTCTGTCAATTCCAAGAACCAGAAGAGCAACCCTCTGTCATTCTGGAAATTGGCCAATCAGAAGATCTCAAGCTTTTCTTTCTCGCCAGATCAAAGGCATTTGGCCGTTGTCCTTGAGGATGGGTCTCTCCGTCTAATGGATTACTTGAAGGAGGAGTAAGTCGACTGTAAATTTAACGAGATTGAAGTCCAGACTGACGCTTTAAAGGGTACTGGATATCTTCCGCAGCTACTACGGCGGCCTGATCTGTGTCTGCTGGTCGCCGGATGGCAAATACATCGTGACAGGCGGTCAGGATGATCTCTTGACGATCTGGTCTTTCCCAGAACGCAAGATTGTCGCTAGATGTCAAGGCCACAACTCCTGGGTGTCGGCGGTAGCATTCGACCCATGGCGCTGCGACCAGAAGACATACCGCTTCGGCAGTGTGGGTGATGACTGTCGTCTGCTTTTGTGGGATTTCAGCGTTGGCATGTTGCATCGTCCCAGAGCTGTAAGCTTGATTTTAGCCCCACACACACACACTTTATGCACGTTTCTAACATATGACAATAGCACCACCAAGCGTCGACTCGAAAGCGAACCAGCATTGTAGTGCCGGGCACACAGACTTCCAACCGGCATCGGGCAGACAGCGCCGGTAACCGTGTACGCTCTGACTCTAATGGAACTGAACATCTCAATGGAGAAATCGACCAGACGGCCAGTCACCCCGTTGAACCACGGTCACGAACGGCTCTCTTGCCTCCGATCATGGTGAGTGATAATGAACAGGCTTCTTCTCTACATTACTGACCGATTCATAGTCGAAAATCGTTGGTGAAGACCCTGTCTGCTGGCTCGGTTTCCAGAAAGATTGTATCATGACTTCCTCTCTTGAAGGTATTATCCCATTATATGAACAGCGCCAACAAACCACCAGATTCACTAACGATGTTTCTAGGCCACATCCGCACCTGGCACCGACCAAGCGACAGCGTCGTCAAATCATGATGTTGGTGTCCTCCGGATTTCAAGCGTTCTATCGTCGGATACCCAATTGCTCCAATGACCTTGGACATAATTCGTCTCTCTATGTACAAATGAAATTTCCAAACCACCAAGGCCCATCATGCACCTTGGATACCAACGTATCCACCCATAGCCGTAAATTATTCACAGCTTCGAGCTCGCAAGACACTCCACATCAAACTCAGTCGTGCAAAGCAAGAATGTATCCCGCAGCGCCTATTTACAATCAGCATAAAATCAAACCAGGCGACGGAAAACAATGAAAAGACAAAACTCACCGACAACCGATGTTCCTCATTAATCCTCTGATAATCGTCCCCAGCAAGCATATCACAAACGTGCCGAATAGAGGGATAATGCACAATAGAAATCTCATTCCACCACTCCTCCCCAGGACGCGCATTGGGTCCCCTAGAATCCCCAGCACCCTCGGCAGGTCTAACCACATTCCCGACAATCTTCGCATCACCACCACGCTTGCCAGCAACAGGAATAAACGCCTGCCCATAGTTAAAATAACTCTTCTTACCATCGGGATGGTTAAAATGGAGAAGATTCAACATTGTCACAGGGCCGGTATGCGTTTTGCATAATTCATCCATGAATTGTATGAGCGTGGGTGATAGTTCCAGGTTCTGGGATGTGGATTTTGAATCTGAGGCTAGGGCTTTGGAGAGGGAGCCTGTTAAGGGTGGTTGGGGTTTTGATTTGAGGGTTTTGTCTTTGGACGAGTAGGTTGAGAGGAGTTTTGAGGGGATTCCGGCTGTTATTTTGTATTCGGATTTTATGGTTGCGTGGAGGGATGCTGGGATTGGGTTTTTGTTGGCGGTGCTTGGGTTTGTCGGTTGTAGGAGGAGGAGGAGATCCCATTTTTCGGTTGTCAGGGGGTTTTTGTCTAGGATAGTTGGGTGGATTACTGTCTGTCGGGGTCGGGATGCGACTATTATCTTTGTTTCTGGGGATTTGGATAGTTGGGCGATGAAAGATTCGGGGGTTGTTGGTGGGGTTAGGGTGAGGAGGTGGAGAGTGAGGGCTGGCATGGTCGATGGTGTGGAATAGGTTTTGGGAATTCGCGAATTGGCAATGGTACTTGGTGAAGTTGAGTTATTGTGTTGGGGTGGGCAGTTTTATAAGAGATGATTTCATGTGGAGAAAGCTATTAGCCGAGGTCCAACCTTAAGCCAACCTACTAGTTATACTCAGTGCAATCCAAAGCAGAACATTAATTGCATTTCTCATTAATATAGGGAGTCGTAGGCCCATAGGCCAAATCATTCGAAAAAGCATAAACCAATCTTCCTTATTTCTCTCAAGCGTCGCATAAACATCCGAACGGTCTTCAACCCATATATTTCGTTTCACCCGACATAACCAGTAACGCTCCTCGGCATATGACCGATGATGATATTAGAGCGCCAGAGCAAATAGACCCAGAAGGAGACCGCCAGCCTGGGCAGGAGGCATAAGGATAGCTGCGGCGTTTGAGGTAGTTGTAGCCGACTCACTCGCGGTCGAAGTTCTGGTCGAGGTGGTGTGGTGGGTAGTAGTCGACGTGGATGTATGGGTCTTGGACATAGTAGTCGAAGTCATGGTTGAGCTCGACTCTATGAAGATAGTCAGTCTCTGGTTACCAATGTATCGGTGGAAGTGAAGTGTTATTTTGACAGCTAAAGCTGCCTGCATTACTAACCACGGGTAGTGCTTGAGCGGGCATTGGATGTGGAAGATGGGGTGGAATGAGATGAAGTAGAAGAGATTGTGCTCGAGATAGAGGTCGAGGAAGAATGAGATGTAGAGATTGATGAGGTGGAAAATAGCTTGGTAGAAGAAATGGAGGACGTTATTGTAGGTGTAGATGTAGACATGGATGAGCTGGTAGAAGAAGTTGTAGGTGTAGATGTTGAAGAAGAGGCTGGCGAAGACGTGAAAGCGGTAAGCGTTTTGGTAAGAGACAGTGTTGTTGTGGAAAATGTTGTAAGGGAAGAACTTGAAAGTGATTGGGAAATATAGGCGGATAATATGGAGTAAACCGATGATGAGGTTTCGGTAATGAAAGAGGAGGACGAGGTAGAAATTGGAATTGAAGTTGTAGGAGGTAAAATAGATGTTGTGGTAATGGTATCAAAAGAAGAGGTAGAGGGCGATTTTGACACAGATAAGGAAGAGGTCAACCCACTTGGAGTAGAGCTCATTATAGAAGAAGAGATTGTAGGGGTAGAAACAGAAGTAGAAGATATATGGGACGAGGTAGGGGTAGACGCACTGGTGGGAGAGTAAGTAGTCGAAGAAATAGAAGAAGCAGTCGAGGAAGAAGCAGAAGTCGAATAGGTAATCTCACTTGTCGACGCTGTGGAAGAAAGCATGGAGGTCGACCCAGACGAAGTTTCACTCGCAGTGCTAGTTTCCTTACCAGAGCTAGAGC
>ERZ1673737.3017-NODE-3017-length-13272-cov-4.956571_pt1 | contig 13272 bp, 13 predicted proteins | sample MGYA00580211_ERZ1673737 | MGnify/ENA primary metagenome ERZ1673737 (study PRJEB41218, sample SAMN15661789) | gut metagenome | host: Homo sapiens | place: Canada: London | collected 2015-08-20/2019-03-30 | study: EMG produced TPA metagenomics assembly of... | reverse complement strand
GATGGGCGTCAGTGATTGATATCTCCTTAGACAGGATTCGACTAATGACTTGGTTCTTGAACTCGTTTGAAAAAACCATTGGGACCTCCATAATTTTCTACATTTTAAATTATGAAATAGTTTGACAGATACCGATTTATTTGATTATTCTTGCATAAGAAAAAAATAGAGTAATTTTGCACTGTTGAACAAAGTAAAAAATTGGTTATGGCAACAATCATTAGAAAAATAGAGCGAGACTATCAACCCAATCCTAATAAGATTGACGGATTCCGTCTCTTTACAGATATTTCACGTGAAAAAAAAGGAATAAAACCGCAATATCTGAATTTTGATTTGCGTCAGCTCAATCCTCATGAGTATTGTGCTGCCTATCACTTCCATCGTTATGCGGAAGAGATGTTCCTTATATTGTCTGGCTCTGCTACATTGCGTACTCCCGATGGATTTGAAGAAGTATATGAAGGAGATATTATGTTTTTTGAGACGGGAGAAGCAGGTGCGCATCAACTTTATAATCATACCGATGAGCCTTGTACTTATCTTGATTTACGTTCATATATAGGTCATGATATATGTGAATATCCCGATTCGGATAAAATTATCATTGTACCTAATGGGGAAACATTCCGAAGAAGCGAACAATATCCTTATTTTGACGGAGAAACCGAAATAGATAAAGTCTGGAATGATTTAAGGAATAAAACAAAATAGAATTTAGAAATTGAGAACTGAAAATCAAAGAAGGAAGGTACAGTAGTTTTGATAATCCACAAAGCAAAAGACTATTTATTTAGCCCTATGCCTTGTGGATTATTTCAGAGATTTACGTAATAAAGGAATTCGTTTTAGTATATGTCCAACACATAGAACTATTGTAACAATCCCTATTTTATAGTGCAATAGCCCTATGTAGGAGTTAGCTCCGTTTACTCCTAATAGGATAATTCCCGTAACTGACACAAGAAAGAATACAACTGACAGTGCTACTGTAATTTTACTTTTTTTGCCAAGCCCATTTCTTATTACTCCTTTATACCATCCCCAATGTGTTGTTATATGGAATATTGCCGCCATAAAAAATAAAAAAGCAGTCAAAATATGAAATACAGCCCAATTATGCCATACTTCGTGGCTGTTGTCATGTCCGGCAATATGCAATCCTATTCCGGAAAATGCTGATAAAACAAACACAAAAAACAAAATCCAGTCTATTACAAAAATATTTTTCATTGCTTACCGTTTTCATATTTACGGTGCAAAATTAGGTATTCAAGCGGAATCAGAACGATAACAATTGTAAAGAAATAAAGTTAACGACGATTTCTGATGCGTGATAAAGAAACGGGAGTGATGCCAAGATAAGATGCTATATAATGTTGCGGAACACGTTGTATTATATGGGGATACTCTTGCAACAATTCTTCATATCGCTGTTGTGGTGTGTTTCTTATTCTTGACAAGAACAATTGTTGATAAGCATGAAAACGGTCTATGAGTTTTTCTTCATACAACTGTCTAAACGACAAATTATTGTTGATTAGGTTGTAAAAATCCTCTCTCCTTATAGCCGTGAGTTCCGTTGGTTCTATACTCTCCAAATAGAAAAGACTTGGTGTACGTTTATATAGGCTATCGAACGAGGCGACAAAATCTCCCTCGAAAAAGAATTGAAAAGTAATATCTTTCCCTTCATCATAGAAAAACAGCCGCAGACAGCCTTTACGAATCAGATAGAGTTTTTCTGCAATTTGTCCTTCCTCCAAAAGAATTGTTTTGGAAGGGACGAACAAATATTCAGATTTTACATGTGATTCAAGATGGTTTAAGTAACTATTTTCTATCATACTGCAAAAAAGACCTTCTTAGCGAAAAATCTTTCACGACCACACGGTAATGATGTGGTAACTGAACTCTTGCGCTGTATGGCTATATTGTGGTTTTCTTTGGCTTCCTGCCAAGAGAAAAATATAGCGTAACAAACACTTTGTCAGTCTGTTCGCTACGCTTTTCTCTGATTTACTCTTTGGTTATGTGTTTATTTTAAAACTTAAACACTACAAGTGCCTTTTAACAGGCGATCGTCAACTTTGGGATAGTCTTGACGGTAAATTACCTCAATGTGAGCTTTTAAAACTTACACATCATGGACAAAAAGACGGCCTTCCTGAAGTTTTACTTAAAAATTGTCAAAGCAATATTTTTGTAATTTGCGCCGATAAAAAACGTAAATATAATTCAGCTTCAATTGAGGTTATCAATAAAATTGACCATTTTTGCGCTCATAAACAAAAATTAGCAAAAACATTTATTACAGGAATCCTAAAGGATAAGCAAAACTTAGACTATACACCTGCTTCTATTAGCTTTGATGATGAGCTAAATGAAAGCTTTGATATTGTCTGTAGCAATCATCCTATAGAAAATCATAAATCTTGCTTTAAAAAAATCATAATTAAACTCAAAAATAACGATATTTTGCTACCTGAGGATAATTATAAATACCAAGTAATTTATAAAAAGCTACAAGCTAACTCTTCATTAGTAGATGAAATAAAATTAAAATCTCAAGATTTTGGTTCTTTTGCTATAGAAAATTCTCAAGATAATGACATAACTTATATACAAAGAAATTATCCTCACAAAATTGAACTTGTAGTTTTTGCCAAAAATTTAACTACTACTTTTACACTTAAAAATAAAGACTCTTTAACTATCACTGAAAGTTTTTACTATTTAATTTAAGCTAAATAAGTACAAGATTTTTTTAGATAAGTTTTTTAAATTTTAAGATTTACACTCCTGTGTAAATCTTACCCCCCCTTAATAAGAGCAGCTCTTATTTACAAAAATCAAATAAAACATCAATATAACAAACAGATATTTTTTCTGGTTTTACACAAGTTTTACTTAAACCAAGCATACATATAACAGTCTTTTTTTTAAATACCCAGCGCTATCAACGTTTGGACTGTTATATGAATACGTCAACAAAAACAAAATTATAAAAAATCTTTATTGCAATTATCATCCTAGTTTGGACTTTATTTCCCGTCTATTGGATGCTGACCTTATCAATCAGATCGGGGGATGATTTAAACGCAGGATTCTCTTTTTATCCGCGCTCCTTTTCGTTTGATAACTTCATAAATCTATTTACAAAAAAACATTTTGCTACAGCACTTTTCAATAGCATTATTGTCACAGCTTGTGCTTTAACTTTGTCATTAGCTATAGGTCTTTGTTGTTCATATATCCTAGCCCGTCCACGTTTTAACTTTATCTACAGACGCTTCATGATTTTCTGGGTGTTGCTAGTACGCATTCTTCCACCGATAGCCTTTGCCATTCCGCTATTTATCATGATGACAGAAGCTAGAATTGGCTCAACCCGTATTCCTATCATACTATGCCATATTCTTGCCCTAACACCTTTTATCATTTGGTTTATGTTGTCATTTTTTGCCTCCTTACCTAAAGAGGTTGAAGAAAGCGCTTTAATTGATGGTGCTACAGAATTACAACTCTTTACCAAAATTGTATTACCACAGGTTTTACCAGGTATTGCTGCCGTTGGCATTCTATCTTTTATGACCTCATGGAATGAATACCTTTATGGTGTGATTTTCGTACAGTCATCATCGCAATTCACGATACCTCTAGCCTTGGCCACCATGAATTCTGAACAAGAATTAACTCAATGGGGTGCTATTGCTGCAGGTGGTTTAGTGTCATTAGTTCCAATCATTATTTTCGTGTTTTTTGCCCAGAATTTTCTCTTAGCAGGCCTCTCTAATGGTGCTGTTAAAGAATAATTATTTAGGAGTTATTATGAAATTTAAGAAAACCGTTATTGCTGCTGTTTTATGCACCTTACCATCATTTATGAGTATCAATTCTGCCTTTGCTGCAGATCTGCAAAAGCTTGTTATCGCCGCTCGTGGTGGCTCTCATGTTGATGTTATCAATGCTGTAAAGGCTAAGTTTGAAAAAGAACATAATGTCGAAATTGAGGTAATGGGCCTTGAAAATGCTGATTTGAAGCAAAAAATTGCTTTAGATTCTCGCGCTAGTGATGGTGCTTTTGACTTAGTCATGCTTGACGATCCTTGGATTCCAGAATTCGCAAAAGCCGGTGTTTTATGCAATTTAACTCAAAATGGTTATACCGATGATACAGATTTTGTTAAGACTTCCTTAGATATCGGTAAAGATCCTTATGCTCAAGGCGATACCTATGCTCTCCCCTTTGCAGGCAACGTTACCTTATTATTCTTCAACCAGGATGTACTTAAAAATTTAGGTTATGAAAAAGCTCCTGATAATTGGGATGATGTTTATAACATTGCTAAAAAAGCTCAGTCTCAGGGTACCTTAGGTTATGTAGTTCGTGGTCAACAGGGCAATCCTATTGTCGGCGACTATATGCCACTTTTATGGGCTTTTGGTGGTGATATCTTCGATGACAATTGGAATGTTACTGTCAACACCGAAAAAGGTCTTGCATCATTAAATCTCTATTTAGAATTAGCTAAAACTGGTAGCAATTATGAGAAAAATGATATTGTTACCTCTGTTTCATCAGGTAAAGCCGCTATGGCTTTAGGTTGGCCTAGCTGGTTTATCTCTGGCTCTGATACCTCCGCAGCTTATGCTGTAATTCCAGGAAAGGTAAATGCTCAGAGCGAATCTTATAGCTCAGGCGTTATCGGTAACTGGATGATGGGTGTTACTGCTAATACTCAAAATAAAGATTTAGCTATTGAACTTTTAAAATATTTAACCTCATCTGAGGTACAAAAAGCCGCTGCCGATAAGGGATCAGTTCCGACCCGTATCTCCGTATTTAACGATAAAGAATTAAGCGCTAAATATCCATTCTATGCAACATTATTAGCCGGCACTCAAAATTCCAAGGTTCGTCCGCGCACCGAGCTTTGGGGTGAAATTGAGAACGTTTATGGTATTGAGTTATCAAATGCCCTCTCTGGCACTAAGAGTGCTAAACAGGCTTTAATTGATGCCCAAAAAGCCATTGAAAAAGTAATTAAGTAATTAAAAAACCGCCTTTTAAAGGCGGTTTCTATTTTCTAAAATTTATGCAAAAACCCACATTTTTTTCCTTTTTAATGTTCTCTCCGGCAACCTTGATCTTTGCCTTAATGACCATGTTTCCTTTAGGATTTATCATTTACTATAGCTTCAGTGACTATTATTTTTTATCATTGCGCCCAACTCGCTTCATTGGTATTGATAATTATCAAGATATCTTAAATGACGAGTACTTTTTAATGGCACTCTATAACACTGTAACCTTTACATTACTAGCTGTTATCACTGAGATAGGTGCAGGTCTGCTTCTAGCTCTCTTTTTAAATTCAATTGTTAAATTTAAAAAGACCTTACGCACCTTAGTTTTGATTCCAACCTTGATTCCTCCTGTAACAGTCGCATTGATCTGGCAAATCATGCTTGCCAATCACGATGGCTTAGTCAATGAAATTTTTGCTATTTTCAATTTAGACGCAGTCAATTGGTTGAATAATCCTAAAACAGCATTTTTTTGTATTTTGCTTATCGATTTTTGGCAATACACCCCTTTTTCATTTTTATTGATTTACGCAGCTTTACAATGTGTACGCAAAGATCAATATGAAGCAGCTGCCATTGATGGAGCTAATGCTTTTCAGCAATTTCGCTATATCACCTTACCTGCAATCTCAGGCAGTATTTATTTAGCTGCAATTTTGCGCGCTATTGATTCTTTCCACCTGTTTGACAAAATCAATATCTTAACCGGAGGTGGGCCGGCTAATACCACAGCTACCGTTACCCAATATATCTATCACTTTGGTACACAGGCTTTAAAGATAGGTTATGGTTCTGCCGCATCTGTAATTATGACCATTATTATTCTCTTTATCGCCGCCTTCTACATCCGCTATAACTTCAAAAAACAGGTTTAATTAGCCATGTCCGCCATTTCTATTTGTAATTTAGAAAAAAAATACAGCCCTCTTCATGCAATTATTTCCGACCTTAATTTAGAAATTCGTGATAAAGAATTCTTAGTATTAGTAGGTCCTTCAGGTTGTGGTAAATCTACTACCTTACGTATGATTGCTGGACTTGAAACTATCACAGGTGGAATTTTAAAAATTGGTGATCGTGTGGTTAATGATATTCCAGCTCGTGAACGTAATATGGCAATGGTATTTCAAAGCTATGCTCTCTATCCACATATGACTGTTGCGCAAAATATGGGATTTGCCCTCAAGCTTGCCAAAGTTCCTCAAGATAAGATTTCAAAACGTGTCGATGAGGTTGCTGAAATTTTAGAGATCAAAGAGCTTTTAGGTCGCAAACCTGGCGCTCTTTCAGGAGGTCAGCGTCAACGTGTAGCTTTAGGCCGTGCAATGGTTAGAAATCCCGAAGTATTTCTCTTTGATGAACCATTATCAAATCTTGACGCTAAACTGCGTACACATATGCGCACTGAACTTATAAAATTACATCAAAGATTAGATACTACCTTTATCTATGTAACTCACGATCAAATAGAAGCTATGACTATGGCAGATCGTATCGTAGTTATGAATAAAGGGAAGATTATGCAGGTTGATACCCCAGAAAATCTCTACCTATATCCAGATAATATGTTTGTCGCAAGTTTTATTGGTTCTCCACAGATGAACTTTATTGAGGCAGAAATTTTAACCCAAGGCGATTTTTTATATTTAAATGCTGGTCGTTCTATTTTTAAATTGCCGGATAATTTAAAGTTCAATCTACGCCAAGAACAATTACCATCAAGAGAGCTTATCTTAGGTTTGCGTCCTGAAAGTTTATGTATAGATCTGCCTAAAAAAGCTGAATCTAAAAATTATGCCAAAATTCATGCCCGTATTGATGTACGTGAACTTTTAGGTGCTGATACTTACTTGCACTGTACTAATGATGCTGGCAAATTATGCATAAGAGTAAAAGCTGATGATTCATTACGTGCAAATGATGAGCATGACTTCTTTTTTGATATCAATAAAATCTATCTCTTTGATAAAAAAAGCGGCAAATCAATTATTGAAAGACGTAGTTAATTAAACAAATTAAAACTGTATTTAACGCGACATTATTGTCGCGTTTTTTTAGCTAAAATTTGGGGCTTGGCTTGCTTTTTGCTAAAATTAGCGGATAAAGGAGATATGCATGTCAGAAAGATTTAAACCCTTTGCCACTGTTGCCCTCATTATTGAACATGACGGTAAATATTTAGTAGTTGAAGAATACAACGAAGATCAGGATAATCGCCTTGTTTTTGGCAATCCTGCAGGTCATATTGAAAAACAAGAAAGTATCATCGAAGCTGCTTTACGTGAAGGACGTGAAGAAACTGGTTGCGAGGTGGAACTTTTAAGTCTTATAAGTATTGACGATTATGTCAAAGATTACGAGACTATCTATCGTTTCTGCTTTGAAGCACGTATTAAGAATTTACCTGAAAATTTAAAAGCAAATGATCCAGATCATGAGATTTTAGACGTCAAGTGGTACACTAAAGAAGAAATCTACGAGAAAAAAGACTTGTGGAGAACCCGTCTTGTAGGCCGTAACTTTGATGCCTATTTTGCCGGTCAACGTTTACCTTTAAGTCTTATTGATACTGTTAAGTCATAATATGCAATTCGATGCCCGTATACCCTATGAAGAGCTTGCCGGAAAAGAAGTCGTGGTAGGCTTATCTGGCGGTGTTGATTCCTCTTTAAGTGCTGCTTTGTTAAAAGAAAACGGTATGCATGTCACTGCCCTTTTTATGAAAAATTGGGAAGAGGATGACAATGAATCTTACTGTGCTGCCGCAAAAGATCGCGAAGATGCCCAAAAGGTTTGCGATAAATTAGGAATAGAACTTAAAACAATCAATTTTGCTGCAGAATATTGGGATAATGTTTTTGAGATCTTTTTATCTGAATATGCTGCTGGTAGAACTCCAAACCCAGATATTCTTTGTAACCGTGAAATTAAATTTAAAGCCTTTATGGATTATGCCATTAAGGTTTTAAAAGCCGATTATATTGCTACCGGACATTATTGCCAAAGAAGCTTCAATCTCCCACATGCTCACCTTTTACGTGGTGCTGATGGCAATAAAGATCAAAGCTATTTTCTCCACGCCATTGAACATAATGTCCTAGAAAAAGTTTTGTTCCCGGTTGGCCATTTAGAAAAGCCTTTAGTACGCGCAATGGCTGCAGAGCGAGGCCTTGATACTGCTACTAAAAAAGATTCAACTGGTATTTGTTTTATCGGCGAAAAGCGCTTTAGACAATTTCTCTCGCAATATCTACCTGCAAAGCCAGGTCCGATTAAGACTTTAGATGGCAAAGTAGTTGGTACTCACAATGGTCTTATGTATGCAACTATAGGTCAACGCAAGGGCTTAAATATTGGTGGAACTAGCGATGGTAACGGTCAGCCTTGGTATGTAGTTGATAAAGATATTAAACACAATACCTTAATCGTAACTCAAGGACATTCTAATGATGCCTTAATGGCTTATGGTTTATTAGCTGTGAAGCCTTCTTGGATCATTGAAGAACCATCTTTGCCTTTAAAATGTACCTGCAAAATCCGCTATCGCCAACCTGATGTTGCTTGTACAATTTACCCTCACGCAAATGGTCTTGAGGTTAAGTTTGACAATAAAGTCGCTGCAGTTGCCCCAGGTCAATCAGTAGTATTCTATCAAGATGAGGATTGCCTAGGCGGAGCTGTGATTGATAAGGCTTTAAAAAACTAAATTATTTATAAGGAGTACTTTAATGGCAGATATTAAGGGCGAAACTATTGCTCTGGCAGCTTTGTTTCAATGCTGTGCCCAAATTAGCCGTGTTGCTAATACAGGTTATATGGATGAGCACGCAGCTGCCGCGGTAGTCCGAGGCCTATTAGTCACAAATCCCCAAAGTGTTGAAGATATTTACTCCCCAGGCCGTCTTATGACTGGTTTTAAACAGCTTGTAGATAGCTTTGATAGAACAATGGGAAATAAAACCTCAGAGACTATTGCTATTACTCAAAATGCGCTTAAGATTATCGCCTTAGAAGTAAATATCTCTCGTAATGGCGAGATCTTCAATCGTATGGGTTCTGAAATTGATAGGCTTAGCACCAATATTTTGGCTAATGAACCTAATTATCTAGATGCTTCTCCTGAAATTATTTTAGATAACAATTACATAAAAGATTTTTCTTCTCTTTACCAATCTTTAATCAGTCCTAATTTCCAAAAACTGATTATTTATGGTGAGGAGCAATATTTGAGTAATCCTGTAAATCAAGACAGGATCCGTGCATTATTACTATCTGGTATTCGTGCGGTTGTATTGTGGCGTCAATTAGGTGGCCGCCGTCGTTTTCTCTTTTTCCGCCGCAAGGCAATTGTTGAGTGTGCCCGTAGAGGCGCTACTTCCGGAATTTTAAATTAACGTGATTTGAGGACTATCATGGAATTATCTTCACTTACCGCTGTCTCTCCATTAGACGGTCGTTATGCATCTAAGACTGCAGAGTTACGCTCGATTTTCTCTGAGTATGGCTTGATGCGTTTTCGTGTTCAGGTAGAGCTCACCTGGCTTAAGCACTTAGCAGCCTGCCCTTTGATTAAAGAAGTTCCGGCTTTTAGCGAAGAAACTATTGCCTTTATTGACAATATCATCAAGAACTTCTCTGAAGAAGATGCTTTAGATATCAAAAATCGTGAAGCTGTAACTAATCACGATGTTAAAGCTGTTGAGTACTTCTTAAAGGATAAGACTGCCTCCTGCCCTGAAATTGTAGCTGTCAAAGAATTTATCCACTTTGCTTGTACTTCTGAAGACATCAACAATAACTCTCATGCTTTAATGTTAAAAACAGCTCGCGATGAAGTTATTTTACCTTTATGTGATGAGCTTATCTCTAAGATAACTGATTTAGCTCACACCTATGCAGCAGTTCCGCTCTTAGCTCGTACTCATGGTCAGCCAGCATCCCCGACCACTATTGGTAAAGAAATGGCTAATGTTGTTTACCGTTTACGTCGTCAGCGCAACGAAATTGCTAAGATCGAAATCATGGGTAAGATCAATGGTGCTGTTGGTAACTTCAACGCTCACACTGTAGCCTATCCTGAGGTTGATTGGTATGCCTTCTCTAAAGCCTTTGAAGAGGACTTAGGTTTAACCTTTAACCCTTATACTACTCAGATTGAGCCACACGATTATATTGCTGAACTCTTTGCTGCAATTGATCGTTTCAATACCATTATGATCGACTTTGATCGCGATATTTGGGGCTATATCTCCTATGGTACCTTCACTCAGAAGACCATTGCCGGAGAAATTGGTTCTTCAACCATGCCGCATAAGGTCAACCCTATCGACTTTGAAAACTCCGAGGGTAATTTAGGTATTGCTAATGCTCTCTTTGTCCACTTAGGTAATAAGTTACCGATCTCCCGCTTCCAGCGCGATTTAACTGACTCAACTGTTTTACGTAACTTAGGTGTGGCTATCGGTTATTCTATCTTAGCTTGGAAATCTACCTTAAAGGGCATTTCTAAGCTTCAGGCTAATGCTAATCACACCGCCGCAGAATTAGACGATAACTGGGAAGTTTTAGCTGAACCTTATCAGACTGTAATGCGCCGTTATGGTATCGCTAATCCGTATGAGAAGTTAAAGGCTTTAACTCGCGGTCAAAAAGTTACCCGTCAGATGATGCTTGATTTCTTAGAGACCTTGGAGATCCCTGAGAGTGCTCGTGAGCAATTGCGTGAACTGACTCCGGCATCCTATATCGGACGTGCAGTTAAATTTGCAGAAGAGATCTAAGAGATAAAAATGAGGACATAGTCCTCATTTTATAATGTTTTTTTAGAAAATCTGCCAACAAGATTTGACACAGGCAACATTTTTTATGTTGCCTTTTTTTTATAATTAGATAAGGTGCCTTCAATAAACTAATGTTTATCTAGTAAGATATCTTTAAAAAGGATTTTTTTGCAAGACAAGTTAGTTACAAAGACAAAATTAGCTAAAAACTAATTTTGTATAGCACATAAAAACGCTAAAGGTGTGACTAAACTTTTTAAAAGCATAAAATCCGCCATAACAAGAATGCTCTTAAGAAAGCCAAAATTTATATTTTAAGGAAACATATAAATATTTTTTTAAATAAATCATATGGCTATAGTTAGAGCTCTTTTACGAGCAAATTTTTTATAAAACTTAGATAAAAGGAGACCGCACCCTCTTTGATTAATATCAAAGTTTTTTTCTGCGGCAAGTCTATGAAAGGTATCAAATTACCTGAATTAAAACTCAACACTGATTATCCTATAAGCAGACAAATATATACTTTTCTGCGAAGGCTTATTACCGATATCAGCATAAAACCTGGTACAAGACTTTCTGAAAATGTTTTATCTGAGCATTTTAAAGTATCAAGACAACCAGTTCGTGAAGCTTTATTTCAATTAAAACGTTGTGGCTTAGTTGAAGTTTACCCTCAAATTGGCACCTATGTAACTAAGATATCACGCGTAAATATTCAAGAGATTTGTTTTGTTAGAAGCTCAATTGAAATGAATGCGATTTTGCAATCCTCAAAAAATCGCGATAAACATTTTCAATTAGTTATGGCAAAGCTTGCCGATACTCTAGAGCGCCAAAGAAAATTCTTTAAAGATACAAGTTATATCGATCGCGATGCTGAATTTTTGGCTTTAGATGACGAATTTCATCAGCATATCTGTGAATTATCACAGACTTCCCTATCTTGGGATGTAATTTGGGATATCAAGGCTAATCTCGATCGTATTCGTTATCTCTCAACGCATAGAATATCTAAGATCGATAATCTTATCGAACAACATCAGCATATATACGATCTTATATATGAGGGTAAAGCTCTAGAAGCGATGGAAGCTGTCAGAGTCCATCTCTTTGAAATTGTACAAACCTCTATACCTATCTGCCTTGAAAACTATGAATGGTTTAAACCTGAAGATGTTGCTGCTTTAAAAGAGCAAATGCAGATTTTTGATGCCGACAAATATTTGAACTAAATTTATCCTCGTCTAATTAAGACGAGGAGTAAAAATCTCCTAAAAATACAGTAAAAAACCATCGCAAAATATATTAAATTTCATCATCCCCCCCATTTTTTTTAATATGCCTAAAAAATTAAGAAAATTTACAAACTTAAGATATCTAAATAAGATTTTCTTATAGATCGATATGACATTTTGCCTATCGATGAGCTTTAGAACATTATAACTATATGATTTTAGTTATAAGATCATAAAAACTTATCTATAAGGCATAATCTTATAAAAATTTACAATACTTTATAAAAACAAACGATTGTTTTAACGACATACCCAAAATAGCTAGATTTACAATTATTCTCTTGGTATATAAAAGATTTAACTATTTTTATAAGAAGGACGATATAACTATATATATAAGCTCAAAATATAAAGGTTTTAAAGTTTCTATCATAAAAAAGACTGAAAAATTAGTAAGATATATTATTTATAATTTTGTGATTAATTTTAAAAACTAATATCTAAATTTTTTTATTTCAAATCCAGTTATTGCAACTATTGCAATAACTGGATTTTTTTTCAAAATTTAGGAAGAATGTTTTTCCTTTGTAATTAACTCAACAATTAACTAATTGTTGGGAAAAATATTTTATATAAGTAAATATTTTATACAAATTTAAACTCTAAATTTAGAGATAAATCTATACTTAATACCATATATAAAATGTATCTAGCTTTAATAATTATCTAATTTACTAGTTATAACGTATTTATTTTAATACAAGCGCTATATAAAATAGGGCACGAATATTACATTTTTTTGACGGCAACTAGCCTTCAAAATTTTTATTTTTAAAGATTTAAATGAAAAGAAGACTATGAAAGCAAATAAAATTTTCAATAAAAAGCATACTTATAGCTTCTTAGCTTTAAGTGTAATGGCTGTTTGTGGCCAAGCTTCTGCTACCATTTATGAAAAAAATGAAAGTATTTGGGGACAAGCTACAAGTTATGAATCTTGGCTTACACCTAATGAAAAAAGTGAATATTTTAGTGATGGGAATATAGTAGATATAACCTCCGGAAATATCTCTACTAATAAAGAATATGCCTTATTAGCTTTTAACCTAGGCACCATAAACGTAATAGATACTAATATTAATATCTCTTCCATTAGAGATGGT
>ERZ1673737.3014-NODE-3014-length-13290-cov-4.570004_pt1 | contig 13290 bp, 14 predicted proteins | sample MGYA00580211_ERZ1673737 | MGnify/ENA primary metagenome ERZ1673737 (study PRJEB41218, sample SAMN15661789) | gut metagenome | host: Homo sapiens | place: Canada: London | collected 2015-08-20/2019-03-30 | study: EMG produced TPA metagenomics assembly of... | reverse complement strand
GGCGAACATATGGCGTTTGATATATCACCCGTCGCAACCACCATTACCTTGTGTTCTTGTTCAACACGAAGAATAAGATTCACTGAATGGGGATCGATAGGCAGCATGTTGATGCTTTCAGCTTGCAGAATTGGCGGTCGGAAGTGCTTTTTTTCAAAAATCAGGCTTCTTTGATTATGGGATTAGTTGCTAATATAAGTTGAGTCTACAATCTTAACAACGGGTTTGCGACCGTCCTGTGAGAGAGAACAGATATAGCGAATTCACAACTAGATACTGCGATCTACTGGAGGATCTCCTTATCTGGATTCACTGACCATGGAGGACGGAGCAACCTCATACTACAGGGCCGCCATTCCCTCCCCTACGGAACTTCCAGCATGCAGGATCTCATCCTCGACTTATGCGCCAGCTGTATCTGACGGGCTACTTATGGAATGCCAAATGTCGGATCGCCGGTACAAGCAGGATGTCCTTCAGGTGCAAGGTTAGAAGGCTGTCCATTAAATTCAACATTTTCACCAGCTTCGGGAAATCTGATATCAATGCCTGCCGTTGTGGTACAGCCGTTCACATTCGCCACAAACATGGCAGGGAGGGTGGACGAGCTCTTGGCGGACTTTACAGCGTCCCTACTTGGAACGTCACTTGTCACCATGATAGGTGCACAATTCATATACATCTCGCGGTTTCCAAGGCGGTTAAACCAGGTCCAGGCCAGTGTATATCTGCCAGGAGCGATATCTTGCGGAATAGTAAAACTGTATGGGTACTTCTCGATCCGAGACGGCCCACCAGGGAGATTGCCGTCCACATTGGCCGGGCATCCACCGACAAAGGAAGTGATTACCATCCACTCAGAACTCTTAGATGGCTCAAGATCCGTCGTCAGACTGATCTGGCATGAGCCTCCTCCATGAGCGGCGCTCCCCCGGAATACCAGCTGATGCGATTGGCCCACACCGATTGTTGTTTCAGACTGAGGGGCCTCGAACGTGCTAGCGCGCAGCTTGCAAGGAAAGTCGCTTCCATCATCGGCTAATGGAGAATTATTAAGTGTCCCTAGACTATAGGGCTCGGGTGAGGTCATGATAAAATGGGCATGAGCCACCGAATAAAGGAAGGGAGTGGTGAGCACCAACCAACGCAAGGAGATGTCTAAAATCATCATGCACTACTGGTCTTGAAAATGAGGAGCACGGGGAACAGACGCAATATGTAATACGGTTGACAGGTGTATTGCGCCCCAGTACGAAAATAGACATTTTGAGTCTGACGCAGCATCATTTTAGCAGGTCACAAATATAGCGTGGGATCCTACTTGGTCGTGGGACGAATATATTATGCTCTTTAGGCGGTTGCTATTCACGGTGACGAACACGCTGTCTGTTTCGACAACTAAGCATATACCCCTCTTTCCAGCTGCATTGGTAGAAAGATTACTGAGCTGGGAAGATATAAATAACAGTCACTGACTACAAAAGTCCAACCGATGGATTCCTCAATATAAAGTAGCCGGAATACTCGTACAATTTTATACAGAAATGGTCGCCATGATCACTCTCTCCACCCTGACGTTATTCCATAGCGTCCAGCTTAGGCCATGGTAAAGTCCGCCTCTGGAACTGGTAACCGTAAAGGCCCACTACCTCAGTTAGCATGCGTCCATTGCGCCTGGCTCAGCGACAGCCGCAAAGGCAACTCTCGTGTTTAGTACCGTTAGCTCTATTAATAAGATACACATTTGTTCTATTGCCCAAAGATAACCCCTATATCTATATGCCGCGGAAGAAATCAGCTTACCTGCCTATATACGACGGCCCCGATAAAACATGGAAGAAATGGTAAGACCTGCATATTACTATATCTCTACTCCCTTTGAGATGATCATGTGTTAACGTATGCCGCTATTCGCCTCTTACCTTCTTCTTCGATTCATTCGATTTCCTCTCTGGACTTTGTTCGGCGATTCATGTACCACGTGGGCTATAGTTCTCCCTATCAGCCGCAGCGGGGGAGGGAACAGGTTGCGACTACTTGGGAAGTCTTGAATATTGCAAATAAGCCATCTTCGAGGGACTAGGCACACACTTTGAGTGTGTGGGTCTTGGTATGTAGAATTGGAAGCACACTCATGTCTCTTCCATGCTGACAGACATAGGTTGGTTCTTTGTGACCCTTAACCGGAAATATAAAGCCTATATAAGTTTGTGTCGCGGACCTCTAGCAGATTCTCTCGAAAAAAAGCGGTGCGTTACGTCAGACTAATTTTTTACCTTGGTGTCGAGGGAAGGCCTCGGCCGCAGCCAGGTAATGAATCTAATCGGGCCGGACACACGGGTTGTGGAGAAAGGAAATCCAGGAATATCATTGAATTGCCCAAGTGGTTGAGGAAAGCGCGGTCAAATATGTCAGGCGTCACTAGCAGGTCTCCGGGAAGCCAACGCCGGGGAACCAACGCACCTTGATATCGGCAAGGTCGTTCTAACAGCATTATGAACTAGCCCAATTTAACTTTATCCGAAGTTGTGGAGCTGCATGAATAGGCGACATATTTACACAATCCTATTAGAGAAAAGCGTGCCAGACACCAATCTGAAACTTCCTCCAACCTGGCGGTGAGGCTGCTTTAGTTTCTGTTTGAACGGCCTTTCTCTCGAGACTTTGCAAGGGCTGCTCTGAACCAGGGTGAATAAAGAATTACCGTTCGCATCTATTTGTATGACTCTAAATATAGACTCCCCACTCCAGACGAGCAGGTCAATATTTGAAAAACAATCCCGAAATGGTTCTCTAGTATAGCCTGATATTAGCCACTAAATAACTTTCCAATACTGGACGTGTAAAATTCTTTCGAACAGGCCAACTGAGCCCAAGAAGCCTCATTTGAAGTAAATCTCCTTCCGCAACCAAAGGATGCAGGATTATTATGCTGTTCTCGGCGTACACCCAGATGCAACCAATGACGATATAAAAAAGGCCTACAGGCGAAAAGGTAAGCAAACAAGTGACATGTTGCAATGAAGGCAGATGCTGATTTGTAGCCCTCAAATACCATCCTGATAGGAACCCGCAAACGAGCACTTTGGCATGCACTCCAAAGTTTCAGGCTATCGCCGAAGCATTTGAAATTTTGAGTGATCCACGAAAGCGTCTAAGCTATGATTACAATAGGCCTGGCAGACGATCTGACCCGGCGGCGCGTAAGCCATCCACCCATGGATCATCTACCCATGGCCCATCTACCACGCCCACCACAGGTCCAACGAAAATGAGATACTCAATGGGCAACAATGGACCATCTTTCTCGCAAGCGAATGCGAATGCAGGAGCATGGTGGGCACCGCCATCTGTCGACAAGCAAGATCAAAGGAGAAAAAGATTCCGTCAGAAGCACATGGATGCCACTCGTACTTCAGCTAACCAGCCGAGTTCCGTCCCTGTGCAAACTGGAAGGGTGCAGAGAAATGGCCGTTCCAGATCACCCGTCAATAGGGACAATGGGAAATACAGGGACAGGAAAAATCAGCCTCCCGTTCAAGAAACCGCAGGCTACGCGCAGCGTCGATGTGAAACACAACAGGGCAATGCCCCAGTTTCTGCGTCTCCAAAGTTCTCGGTAGAACATGATCGCCCAGAAAGACAAGGACGGACCGCCTCAGAGCAACAACCCGTACCAGAACATCAACCTGCTCGGACTTGGCCTTCGTCAGAGAAGCAGAAGCCAGCGGTAAATCGGGACGACAAAAGTTATGAGTCTTCGCAGATGAGTGAAGCATTCGGGGGAGATAGTTCGAGGTATTTGGCAAAAGCTTCTGCCGCCCGAAGGTCATATCAAAACCCCAGCTTGAACAAGAGGAGGCCTCCATGTGACCCCACTTCACCCAACATGGTTTATAGCACCACGCTGTCAGGGATTCGGCGGGGAACTGGAAGACCACGAAACTCCCCCACTGGTTCCACAAGCTGCAGTGATTCTGATAGTCGGGCCGCTCAACCACCGACTGTAACCCGAATTGAGAAGAGACGCAAAGCTACTCCCAAAAGTCAAAAAAGTAACCATACTCAATTATAAGATCTTCTTTATTCATTTTGTATCGATGAGGGCAATACGAAAGCTTGTGCTTGTAAGTTGGCGTAGTTGTCGCCTTTGAAATCTGTCCTCACCTTTACCGTTATGTGGACTTTCTGTCAGGATCAGGAATTGGTGTACTGGCTAGTACTGAGCGTATCAATAGAGTCAGATGATTTTATTAAAGGTTGTCCCGATCGGTTGAGCTATCTCAGGGGTCTGCATAACCCGAGCTCCAGCGTGATACGACACCGTATTTCCGATACGAATACTAGGGTAAATTGGGCGAACGATGAACAAACCTGTCCAGAAGGATCCTAGTGGTATTTGACCACTCCCTTAGTTCTTCATTTTCCACTGCACTATAGTTTGTTTTCTTCCATTGGGTCAAACAAACCGACAAGGCCAACTTTCTGTAGGGAAAGATCCAGCAGTATTCATTTCCTCCAGAAACGGCGTCTGTAGAGCCACTGAAAGACAAGTAATTTAGCAACCCTCCTGATTTACACGGAGCCCATTTCATGTTATGTAGTCCTAATAAACAGCAGCCTGGTTAGGGGAGTTTCCAAGTAATTTGGGCAGAGTTTGTCATTCGCCCCTCATGGACATGTAAAAAGGGAGCACGTAATCCTCACAAACCTAACACGATCTTCAGAATGTGACTTGCCGTGCATCCTTCCGCCATCACAAGCTGTATACATGCCATTTCTCCGGTGGCCTAACAAATGATAATATTGTAGTAAAGTAGTAATAGTGAACGTTCGAGGGCCACAACTAAACATTCAACCCGAGACACCTGTCTCTTCCACTTGGCCGTCAGCGCGAAAGTCTCAATTGCATATTGTAGTGGTGAATCCAGTGACAGTAGTACATTAGCGGCCTGAGGTGTCGTAATGCCTTAGGAGATCTGCGGTTCTCCTTGACTAGGGATTCCTCTGAAGATCATCACCCGAGCAATGAGCACGTTTCCTCAGAATTCTTGATTTCATGATACAGCATTAAGGACAGTACGATCTACGCCTTCAGAGACTACTCTCTACGTCTACCAGAGGGCATGGGAGTGGTTGGTGTGTGTGTCTTCCGTGTTGACATCGACCTGTCTGCTGTGCCAGACTGCCATCGTGCCATCCCCATTTCAATATGTAATTTTCCCAGCGCAACTGATACCTGGTGCCCTGAACTTTTACCGCAGTCCATGATTTCGCCGGGGAATAAATTCAACAGCCCAACGATAGCGGTCCGGCAGATAAATAGGAGTTCATGTTCTCCTACATGAGATTGACTGTCACTGACATTCTACATTAATTGCAGCAGGGAGGTCGAGAAGCGCATATGAATTTTTGCATCCTGACTTGCTGGTCCTATCCATCTCAGAACCCATCTTACACCTGACTCCTCGACCGTGCATCGTCGTGCTTGAACTTACAGCGTGGTCAGGAAGCCCTTCACTTCAATTGCGTGTCCTCAGAGCTCTCTGCCTGTGAATACGCTTGGCTGGATGTTACCTAGCATGTCGTCCCCAGGGCGCATCTCCCTTGAAGAGCGGGACGCTGAGATTATGCCCGATGAAGCTGGGTTTGTGAAATTTGAGTAGTGAATTTGCTGCAAGTGTCAGGTTGCGAGTTGAGTGTTATGAAAGGTTGGCACTTAGACGTTACAGTATGTCGAGCGATCCGTACTAATTATTCTCTCAGATCATGTTCATATTCGTTCACATGGCGTAAACAAACGCTGACCTGACCATATCTTACGGTGGCGTGGCTGCTAGAATTTGTTTGGCCACCGTGCAGAGGCTGCGACGAAATTCTTTTCAGGCTTGATTTTGACAATGAAATCGGGCTAAATCTTCATGTCCTGGAGGAACTGCCTTCATTGATGACTTAGTGAGCATGAATTCTCTCTTTGAAACTATAAATCTTATGGAATTCGTTAAATTTCTTAAATTCCTTGTATGAGATTTTTCCTCAATTGATAACATTTTTAATTGCATCTCACAGTCCAGATCGTTTCCTTCCTACAATGGCGACCGCTACCGTCTTCAATATCAACAACATAGAGAAGCTCTTACAAACCCTAGTCATGCCACGTTTATTCAAATATGATTATTCCCGTATTTTAAGATCTGTACGAAGGTTCAATGGTAAATTGTAAACGAAAAGTACCCCAGAAGAGCAAGTGATTTATGTATGTATTATTATAGCCCAAAAATACTCTGCGCCCACCGAGATGTCCTCCCAATACAGACATTCAAGGTCCAGCATATATGACAACCCAACCGCTGCAGAATGGCACAAAACCTGAATAATTGGCATCATCCCACTTTCCATATAATTCTCCCAGGGACAGGCCCGCCACCTTAGTGGTGGTCAAGGGTTCCAGGTGTAGTGAGGATTCTATCACTTGACATATGCACGGAGTTTACGTTTATTTAGCAGCTCAAGGTTTCCTCGTATTCTGCCGGCCAGGCACCAAGCATCTCTCATATGGTGCTAAACTTAATTTGTGGCCATCTTACCGAAAATCGCAGCTTCTAAATACTTTATAATATTATTATAAAAGAAACTATATTTACCTATTCCCACTATATTTATGGATCTTTTCCATAATCCTTATAATTTCCCTTGGACGTACTAATATAATGGAAACAAAACGACTTTCTCACGGGCATTTGCAATGTTGTTGTTGAGGTATAAAATTGTAATACTTCCCCCTTCCCGATGGTAAACAAGACTGTTCTACTCACATGGAAATTACGTTACGTCCAGCAGTTGATTATAATACTTCTTCACAACCCTTCTCTTGTTCAACATCGTTATATCTTCTCAATTACGACGACTACCCCACTTAGCATTTGGTGTCAGTCGCGAGCGGTTGAGAGATTTTCCGGCACTGAACATAAGAAATTTTATTATTGATGAGAAGGCGGAAAGAGACCAAACAATTGCGGACGAAAAAGCGTGAAACTTGGCTTAACCACAATGGTGTAATAAACCTCCATTCGGGCGAAGTCTTCTCCATTCATTGGCGGGTCCCACCACTGAATGAAAGAAGCCCCAGCCAATATTGGGAAGTTCGCCACTCTCCCATCACTCATGGTGGAATTGATATGCATCATGGCCGTAGGTTTTCTTTTTCTTTGAACCCACGTAATGCGAAAAAAACAACCAGAGGTATTGGCTTTAACATATTTTTTATTGGAAGCAATATGTACATTGACGCAAGGTTGTCAACATGATACTTCGGTCATGCTTCGTGATTTTCGGTGACGCCCTCTCTAAGAACAGAAACCGTGATGTTTCCTGTCACGTAAATATTCACAGACCCAGATGTCGCTAAAATTGAGATTGATAGGGTGATCGGGGTGGCGGGAGGGGATTTTAATCCTCACGGAATGCTAAGATTTGAAGCAAATGGCAAATTTCTTTGATTGATTCCAGGCTGCATTCCCCCACTTCTGCCATATCCGCCATAGTCAATCTTTTGCTGACTACCATATCATAGATCATTCACAATTTCCAGGGTGGTAGGATAGGTAGTGATCTTTGAAGGAACAACTCTTTCCTGGCAAAAAGGTTTTCTTGAAATATTTAGCCAACCGGAGGTCCTACGGCCTCGTGAATTAGTTCATCGTAGTCATAACTTGAAGCGCTACCGTCTGATACCCTTCTCATAGGGGAGATGGCAGCGATAGTTGCGACTGGTACGAATGCGCAGTGTTTGCCCCCTGACAGGAGAGTAACACCAAAACCCACAGCACTAGTTGACCCACCTGGGTCGATGGAAGACATCGCCGAGGGGACCAGCCGTGTGCTTAATTACATCGAGAACAACGGTTCAGAGGACAGATACATCACGGGGTATATCCGTGCTGTCCGCCAGTCCGCACTCAATGCCCAACGGGGAGATGGCCAGGGAATGGCTAAGGTGCTCGAAGCGCTGACCAAGATCAACGCTGACACCGAACGTCTGAACCAGCGAATCGATACCATTGAAATGACGACAAGCATTTTATCAACCAATGTATCCACCTCCGCGGCGAAGTCCGCAGCAGCGTGGCGCGACTTCCGAGCCAGAGACTGGCAGCGCGATTTAGCCAAGGCTGCGGCACCAAATACCTGCAGCAATGGCACGTCGTCTCCGGGAGTACCGGAGATGGAGCTTCGCAAGAACCGAGAGGTAATCGTGAAGGTAGGACCGGATCGTGAATAGATTTGAGGACTGTCGCCAAGGGAGCGGGTCGAACGAGCAGAATGTCAAAAGGCGGCAATTGCTCAACAAAAGAAATCTGTAGCCCTGGCCGGAGGTGCTGCCTTCGTCGCAGCTCGAAAAATACCATCAGGCGACGTGGTGATGGTGGCCAACAATGCCGCCGGGGCTGAACTCCTTCAAACATCCTGAATGGCTGAAGGCGTTCGGGCCTGATTCCGTTGTTCAAGAGCCGTCGTGGGGCGTCGTAGCGTATCATATCCCAGTGAAGTCGATGAAGCTTAGTCCGGAGACGATGGTTGAGGTCGCAGCCGAAGTGCTTCGGCAGAACGACTGTGGCGAAGACGCCAGGATCCAGTATCTAGGCTGGCTGACGCGACCGGGTATACGGGCTGAGGGCTCGATTCTGATCGAATTTGCCAGCCCAGTCGTGGCCGTGCTCTCGTCACTGGTGTCGTATGGGGGAAGTAAATCCACAATGCTTCGCGCTTCTGCCGCGAAGGACGGACGAAGCTGTGCAGGAAATGCCAAAAACCGGGGCATATCCAGTCACACTGTTCCAACGCCTTCAAATGTGGCCATTGTGCCGGTGAGAATCCGATCTGGGAGTGGCCGTCGACAGGGGGCCAGGCGATACCAGTCAAATGTACCAATTCTGGCGGAGGGCACTGCCCAATCAGTCGGCATTGCCCGGTGAAGATTGCGGCGATAAATGAGGCAAAGCAGGCACTGAATGACTGCCCTATGTATCACCTCATTCCACTGCACTTTTGAAATACCGCCAGTGGTAACACATCAAACGGACCCGGCCGAAATAGTAGACCTGGATCTATCGATACATGCCCCATAAGGACAGCAGGAGGCGCCACTCTCAGGGGAGCCTCAACAGGTTAAAATGGATCTGGAACGAGAATCAACCGAGACAGGGACGTCACTTGAGGAGATTATCAAAGCCACCAAACTCAAAAGAGGCCCGGGTCGCCCAAAGGGCTCGTGGATCAGAAACAAGTCCCAAGTGCAACTGCCCCCTGAACACACTAACACGATAGTATCAGTAAACCAGCGCTCGACGAGGTCCCAGATGGCCTCCCAAAGGGCTGCTTGGGAGCATACCGGTTCGAAGAAAGGCCGCGTGCGTGAACCGGAGGATATTATGGACGAACAGCCGGACAACGGCAACTGGTTCGACATCCAACCCTCTCTCATCGATCCCCTTTAGGATAAGTGCCATCGGGATAGCCTTGAGGAAGAGCTCACGCAGTTCACCAACGACATCACAACAATCAACGACAACACCACGCCAGAACCTGGCCGCGAGAATCTGGACCCAGAAAGCCCAGAATATCAGAGACTCATTACCCCCAAATACAACCGAATGCAGTTGGTGCCAGTCAGATCCTCTCTTCCTATGATCACAACCGATTCACCCACATTTGAAGACTCAACTGATGATGCGTGGCACGAGGCCAGTGAGCGCAGTGATGACGAATTCGTTAATCAATGAAGTTGTTTGAAATGCTTCAGTACAACGCACACAAATCGTGGTCTGTGATGGCCGCGTTTCTCAGAGACAAAATGCCTTAGCAGCGGACATCGTCGCGGTGCAGGAACCATGGAGAAAGAACAACAACATACGACCCACCAACCAGCGACTGCAACATTCCAGTTAGTATACTCAGCAAAGGAAGCCCCACGCGAAAGGCACCAAAGCGGGGACCACTACCAGGATCCAGATCGTCGCCAACCGGGGGTATACCTCTTCTTGTCAAGAATGATTGACCCAGGCACCTGCTCGTGCCAGCTCATCTCGCAGGACTACCAACTGTTGAAGCTCAGAAGAACCCAGCTAGGCAGGAACTGGACAGATTTATTTGTACACAATGTGTACAACAGGCAAGGCAGCAATACTCTAGCCCGGCTAAGAAGTGAACTGGCGAAATGCCCTCTCGCAGAACACGTTGTGCCGGGGGATATGAATCCACGTCACCCCAAAATGGGGAGGAATAGGGACCAGGGCCGACAAGGAAGCCGAGCAACTACTGGAGATTACTGATGAACGAGGTCTCGAATTGCTTACCGAGGAAGGAAGAGCGACCTGGTCTTGAAACGATCAGTCATCGGTGATTGACCTCACCTTCATCAGTTCGAACCTCACCAGTAGGCTTGTCCGCTGCGAGCGAGCGGATGACATTGAACACTCGTCTGACCATTTCCCGATCAGGATAGTGCTTGGCATTTAAACGCCTGTACTTTCACAGCAGAAGCGGAGAAATTGGAATGCGACTGATGATAAAAGCTGATTCAGGAAATCGATCAGAGTTTAGAAGCGACCTGTCTCAAGCAGGCCCACCGCAGATCGAGGCTCAATGCCGAACACTACTGGACATTGTTCAATCAGCAATCGAAACCTCAACCCCGTGGGCAAAACCATCCGTTTGGTCGAACACTGACTTTGACGATGAGTGCAAAGCGGCCGTCAAAGAAGTCCGCCGTCTGCGACGCAGGCATACGCGAACGGAGGATCCCTACGAAAAAGGCGCTATCTAAAGCGCACCGGCGTCGAGTCCAACAGGTCATCGAAGATGGCCCTCAGGGCATGTGTGGTCTCGCCAAATGGGCAAAGAATCGCGCTGGAGCATACGAGAGAGGCCTCACCCCCTTCTTTAAAAATCCAAGATCTTCGATCACCAGGAAAGCTTGCAGAAACGGTCGATCAGAAAGCAGAAGCCTTCCAGGTGGCCTTTTTCCCACAGCCGCCGCCAGCAGATCTCCCCGACACTGTTTCGTTTCAATACCCGCAGCCGATCGAATTCCCACCAATTACGCTACAAGAAATACAAGAAGCAGTGAAAATAGCGAAGGCAGGAAAGGCGCCAGGAGAAGACGGTATTCCCAACTGCCTCTGGCACAAGCTGATCGAAGTACCTGTCATCCTGCGGGTGCTCGGTCAATTATTCAACTCGTGCGTTCGCGCTGGCCACAAACCAACACCTTTCCAACGCTCAATCACGGTTGTCCTGAGAAAGCAGGGCAAAAGCGATTACCACCTCGCAAAGTCTTGTCGACCCGTTGCATTGCTCAATACCCTTGGCAAGTTCCTGGAAGCAGTGATCGCACGAAGAATCAGCTACGCTGTGGAAACCGAGGATTTGCTCCCAAAGACCCATCTCGGTGGTCGACGGGGCATCTGCACCGACCACGCGATTCATAGCATGATCGACCGAATAAAAACAGCCTGGGGTAAAGGCAAACCGGTGGTGTCACTGCTGATGCTGGATGTATCAGGAGTGTACAATAATGTCTCTCACGACCGCCTGCTACATAACCTCAGAAAGCGGCGATTGGGCCAACTTGCCCCCTGGGTAAAAGCTTTCCTGTCTATTCGGAGCACGAGAATTCGTATGCCCGAGGGCATCTCCAATCAAATTCCGACACCAACGGGCATTCCCCCCAGGGTCGCCGATTTCGCCGATTCTCTTATCTCCTCTACAACGCAGATCTCATTGGGAACTGTGGAACGGCATAACCAGCAACGGTTGGGTGGATGACGTCTATTTCATGGCCAAGGGAGACAGCGAGCGTGAATCCACCAAGGAACTCAGAGTAGCATGTCGAAAAGCCGATCAATGGGCCAGAACGCATGCCTCTGTCTTTGACCCGAAGAAGTACGCACTCGTGCATTTCGTGAACACCCGAGAGATCGACCCTCAATACACACCGCTATCTCTACAGGGGTATACAGTAACAGCCACGAGAACGGCCGAACGCTATCTGGGCTACTGGCTAGACCCCAGCAGGACGTGGGTTACTGTTTGGCTGCCAAGGTCGCAACCACACCGCGCTGTTTCGCGTCTGTTGATACGATTCAGGTAGGCCCCTAGGCCAATTCGTCCGGTACGAAGCTGCATCAGAATCGAGCCCGTTGCTTTTTGCAGGCCAGACCAGTATTCTAGCGTCTTCTTGGTTGGTGCTTCAATAAGCGTCTCGTCCGTCGGCTGGTCGTTTCCTTCGCCCACCTCGTCTCCCACTCAAACTTGGCTTCACTGCGAATTCGTCGTTCGGCTGCAGCCGCGAGACATACACCTCTGTTTAGAGGGTTCTGCGGCCCGTCCGGTTCCTGGGCTGCTTCTTTCGCGTGCTGATCCGCGACCTCATCACCGATTACTCCTTGATGCGCAGGAATCCACCTGAGGTTTGTCCGGATTCCTTTTCCCGCAAGTTGTCTGATCAGGTCGAGGCATCCTGCCAGATAGACCTGTCCCGACGGCATCCGCGGTCGACCGAGTGCCCTCAGCGCCGCTTGGCTGTCTACGAAGATGACGACCCCATTTTTCGCCTGCTTGGCCCATGGCTCTGTGCTTTCCAGAACCATTGCGAGTGCCATCTCAATGGCTCGAACTTCTGCCGCATAAACGGTGGACGTACTATCGTCTCCGATCTGGCTGTGGGCATGTTGATCCTCGAGACCAACGATCGCTGCTGCTCCGATCCTTCCCTCAATCCCGCTCCCGTCGGTGTACAGAATCAGGGGTCTTTTTCTTGGGTCTTCCGTCAGGATCTGATTATGACGTTCCACCGCGACCTCTGTGTCGTCGATGATCACCTCTGGCGGTGCTTGCCATGGTGCCTGGATGAATGCCCTGCGGCTCTCCCATTCTCTCGCCAAAGTAACCGGGGGAGCCGTGAGGCATCCGCCCGGCTTCCAGGCTTGTGCCTCCGTCGGTGTCCACCTAGCCCAGTCTCTCTCGTCCCTAGGTCGATGTTGCAGCATCATTGGTGGAACAGCGAATGCCGGCCCTGTTCGTAGCCGTAGGGCTGTCGCTTTCATGAAATACTGTAGTAAGGAGAGAACAACAAGGTTCTATGGTGTGCTCATTCGACGATCAACATGTTTAATTCACTACTAGGTATCTTCTTTTGAGTGCTTGTCGCTATGATAACCTCAACTTCACCGGGGTGATTCTGGTCTATATGCCAACTACAGGCTAACCAAGAGAAGCGTGAGTTACTTG
>ERZ1673737.3013-NODE-3013-length-13295-cov-4.153550_pt1 | contig 13295 bp, 16 predicted proteins | sample MGYA00580211_ERZ1673737 | MGnify/ENA primary metagenome ERZ1673737 (study PRJEB41218, sample SAMN15661789) | gut metagenome | host: Homo sapiens | place: Canada: London | collected 2015-08-20/2019-03-30 | study: EMG produced TPA metagenomics assembly of... | reverse complement strand
TTTCTGGCCGACCCATGGAGATACCTACAAAGCTCCGCATATTCCTTTGAAGTTTGATCCACTAGAAAAAGTTAGGTTGATACTCGTGTTTAAAATTGGAAGCAGAAGGAGGCGGGAAGAACATGAAGTCTTCTCACCTGGGGTCAACTTTGCCAGACCGAGCGCATGGGATATCTGTCTCATTGTCATAGAGGTGTTCAATTTGCTGTTTTTTCCCCTCAAGATGTTGCTGGCAGTGTGGAGCTTGATTGCTAAATCAAGAGTCATCAGTTCGCCCATGATAGGAGCAAGCCCGGGCTGATTGTAAGTGAAATTCTGTGCACCATTCACCATCAGGACAGAATACAGGTTGCACAAATTATTAACTTGCGGACCACAAGACTTCATGGCAATCTTTCCATAAAGTTCCACAATCTTTCTCAAAATTGCAATCCCAGCCTGAAGAGTGTGGCCATTGAACTGCCCTGCGAGTTCCATCCTACGACCGTAGGTGCTCATCGAGTTGACAAAGCGTTCAAAGTCACCCTTTTGAAAGATGAGGCTCAAAACATTCTCAACACTTTGAGCGAATGCGCATTTCTCGCTAACGAGAATAACAGGCTCTTCGTATTGAAGTTCCAGAGATACGAACCTGTCATCTTTTGGAATTTCGCGCCTGTTCTTCCATAACAGACCACTCTGGCTGCGAAACTTTCCCTCGAAATCGCATCTGGCGCCGTCCAGGGTGTCACAAAACTCTTCGTGCGTTGTAATTGAGGGCTCATCTCGAGTAGTGGGAATTTCACGTTGCGCTTGAAAAACATAATACTTGTCTGAGTTGGAATCGAAGATAAGTTGGAGTCGGATAATAGAAGTCGCTTGAGACCCCTTTATAGTGACGGTATTCATGAGTGTCGCACCCCAGATTTCCCCAGCATCGTCCATCCAAACCGACAACGTCCTGCCTAATATCAATCTATGGTTAAGCCAAGTTTCAAAGCGGAACGAAAGGAAAAGAGGGAGCTGACCTCCATCGGTATCTATTTCGGAATCCACCAAGGCAGCTAGCTTTGCGAACCTGATCTTTCGCTCATCCTTGGGCTTCTTCAAGGAACCGACATCTTCGTCGTCAGAGTCGGATTCTCGCGCACGCTTATTGCCTGTCAAGTCAATCGCATTCAGGGGATTCTTGCTCTGCAGCAACTTGTACTGCTGGACTTCTTCAGGGCTTTGATTCTCGATGCTCTTCAGCAGCCAATCCACATTGACAATATGACACTCTCCCGATGCAATAGCCCGATCAACTGAGAACGAAATCCATCGTTAGCTGCCTTCTAGGTTGTTGTTGATTTTCGGATTACCTTTGATGTGTCCCTGCCTGATACCGGTGTGCGTTGTGACGAGATGGGTGCATTTACTGACGTCCATCTGGGCAAATGTGGCGCCGCGTTCTTCGACCATTTTCTTGATCTGACCTATGTATTGAAAGATTATTGCATCAGTGACAGATTCTGCGTAGATATTTCTACGTCGAGGAAGAGAGAGGGTTACTAACGATGCTGATACCCAGGGATGTTGCCACTGGCACCGATCACCAGACCTTTCAGGCTGTCCATCAGCTTGTCGGTTTCCTTGTCGGCTTCCGTGTCGGCTTTCATGTCAGACATCCCGAAGAGGAAAGTGACACAGTTCCTAACAACACTCAATGCTTGTAGCTTGATGAGCAAGAGAAGAAATGACCAGAGATGCCCAAGTACAGAAACAAGAGAAAGAGGGCGGAAGTAGAAACTAGCCCTTAATAAGTAGACCATGGCGGTGTTTGAACAAACAATTAACAAAGAAATTGTCAGCGGTAAGTCGGATTTATCCTTCGATGCCAAACTTCGTAGGGGTTATCCTTGAAAGATATCCCTGCTCGACTAGCTTATTTTGACTTGAGCTACAACAGGGATCATAAATGTGTACACAGTGCCATGAAGTATTCGACAGCTTCTATACGAAACCGTCGAAGCCAGCGTACCTCATCATGCACTGCTTTCCCCTACTTTGCCTCTCTTTTTTTATTTCTCTTTTGTCCATTTACGAGTGCCTCAGGTTAACCATCTAGATCATATAAAGGTGGGGGTGTGAAGAAACTTATGACCCCGTTGTATCATCCAAAAAGAGCTGTTCGCTACCATCTCATACCAAAGCCAGGAAGAGTGGAATCTACCAGGAATAATTGCAGGCGTTGCCAGCGAAGAGGGATAACCTTTTGCCATTAACGAAGCCCACCTTACGAGATAGGAGGTAGCTTTAACAAATCATATTGACTTTGTTTTGAGTACAGCAAAGCAGCAGAAGAGAGCAAGTGAACGCCTTGGGAGCAAGACTACATATTAAAGCAGAAAACGCCACATCTTCCCGAACTTCATGTGCCACGTATCAGAGTTGATGAGAATTGCCTAGTTGCTGAGGAACCAGTTGAAAGCGACAGGGGGACCGAGGTTGATCTTCTCCGCCCAGGCATCGAAATCATAACGGATGCGGCCCATGAGACCCAGTTCCTTTCCATCAGCTGGAGAATGATCCTTGTGGTCAAAGCCCTCAGGCTGCTCATACAAAAAGAAGGTGTAACGGTGAGGCGCGCTGCCAGGAGGAGGAGCCGGGCCAATGTAGTTGGCGACGAAGGGTGCTTCGGAGTCCAGCACAGAGGAGTCACGAACCTTCACCTCAGATTGGATCCAGTGCAGGATTGGGCCCAGGACGCTGAAAGAGGGGAAAGGCGCGTCGATATCCAGGCTGACGACCAGGTAGGTGCTGGTGGGGGATGCGCCGGAGAAGGTAAGCTTGGGAGGAGCTTGGGCCTCTGTCTTTATGTCAGTCTTGATTCGAATGCCTTGTGCAAGCGATCTCACCCGAGCGTGGGACGAACTGTCCCGGCTGCACGTTCTCACGGCTTCCAACGGTCAGGCCGAGGACCTTGGTCTTATCCGCCTCGATGAGAGACATGGCCCTCTTAAAGTGGTTGTCCGATGGCATTTTGGGTGAGAGGTGGAAGAGTAAACAATCTGGAATTCAGATGAGGAATTGGGGTGAGGTTGAAATAAGGAAGGAACTCAAGTATGGGTTGCTCCAACAAAATAAAGTTGCACAAGCTTTGGGCCGGACTTAACGGAGATAGGCCTACTCCACCTCGTTTTATACAGTCTATTGCCGTCACTATGACAAAACAAATTCTGCCGGCATCAAGTCAGTATACATAGAAAGCGCAATGCCGACCAATATTTTAAACCATTGGTCATTGACTAAATAGTCGCATTCTTCCGGGCCTATGAACAGCTCCCGAGCAATTTCTTCCGAGCAGTGGACAATGATAAAGGCACCACCGCGAGTGCGAATAATCATTTCACCCTCTAGGGCTAAAGCACTTGTCAGTCGGGCGGCCAACTGTGGTCTCCAGTGGGACGCGATTCCAATCAAAGTTGAGGCAGAGGCTATTGCTACGAGAGCCAGAGCTGCCGTGCCATCCTCGAGCACAAGTGCCCATACAAACGCGCCAAGTATAAGTAAAAAGGAGCGAATTGTTAGGATATTAAGGGGCGACAATATACGAGGCGGAACCAGAGCTTCACGATTCGAATAGTGAGTCTTGCTTCGACCTACTAGTTGTTAGATTGCCTTCTCAAGGCAACATCCTGCGTATCTTACCTGACAAATCGATATATACTCAGGGAAACCAGAACATGATCAATGTCGGCCTAGGCTGCTGGACACATCAGGCCCGCATTACTCACTGAGGCCAATCCGTGCCTCGTTGCCTTGTGTCTAGCAGGACCGAAACAGAGACTTGCAGCACGAATGAAATGGGGTCAGATTGAACTAGTCCAAATATGGGCGTCATGTGAGGCTTTCTAGCAAGAAGCAAATCGACCATCTTGTTGCCTAAAGAGGGGTTCAGGAAAGATGCAACTCTCCGCCGCGGGATCAGAAAACTACAACTGATCGCAATCGCACCCCTGCGTGGATATTACCACTGAGGTTCTAACAAGTGGCGCCATGTCAGACGACCACTGAGCAAAACCCCCCTGTGTCAATGTTTGCATTGTGATTTGCGATGCGAACAAAGCGGCCCTGGCCTGTCGCACTGATTGACTGGTGGAATCACTGTACTAGCCTACATAAGTCCTCAGGAAGGCGCTTCAAAAGTCCAGCTAAGTTCGGCGCCTGGCAGGTTCAGCAAGCCCCTAAGGTCTCACGGAAAGGTATCCGCGCGGTAGCTCACACAGCCTGACATCGGCCGTGAACAGGAGACGGAGTCAGCCTCGTACCTGTAGTTATAGCAATTCTAAGTTTGTCCTCATTTATTTTATGGCGTCACCTGCTATTTATACAGCCACGTCGACCGCTCCAGACATGCAGATATTATGCTCGATTTCGCTTTCTCGGATCTATGTGGAGCTTCTACGTGGCGAGGCTCACGAGGCTTCATATTCCTGGTTCAGCCTCTTGCAACTCAACTCTTGATTCGCAGCTGCCCTCTATTCGTAGCAGTATTCTTCTGCCTGGACGCCTCAGAACGAATTGACATTATGAGGCTATTGCGCCCCGCTAGGTGGCATCGGAGACATAAAAATGCAAAGTAACCCTTCTTCCACTCCACCCTCTTCTCATGTTCCACATCCGACCTCATTCCTCAAAACCATCCATCCTGAATCACCTCTCCCATTCAAAGCCCAACCCTTACCAGCTCCGCACCAATCAAAACAACATGTGTTTGCAGTAAGTCGCCTGCCTCTCCCTCTCTTTCCTCTATACCTCGTCATTCTCCACCCCCCCCACTCGAGGAATAAATTTCTAACACCCGTTCCTTCCCTCCCAGTCAGGTCAACGGGACGGCAGTCCCCAACACGGCCTGTTTCATTTGTGCACAGGCGGCTAGAACCACCGTCGTAGCAAAAGCCTCGAAGGTCGTGCAAAGTACTGGTAAGGCCCTGGTGTCGTCGGCTGCGAAGAAGACGGGGTTCCTAGGACCTACCTTGTCGGGGACTGGGAATACACAGAAGAAAGTGTAATTGCAATCTATGTGGAAAGGGTCCTTATCCTGTTGGCTGGTCAAGTTGGGAACGGGCGAGGGCCTGAGTATCCGTGCTCCAATGGCTTCTACTAAGCAGATTCGATGATACTCTGATATTCCGAAAGATCGGGAGAATATAAATGCCTTGGATTTAGCGCAAGGAGATAATTAGGAAGCTGTGGTTCAAATGTTAGAGGCCAGCTCGAGTAACGCTAGTGATACATGCTCAGTCTTGGAGGCTTCAATTTCTGAATTATTGACCAATTGAGAGATTGAATGGCTGCATAATCAATGCTGAGACTTCTAAAACTGAGAGGCCCTCGGACCATTCCTCCCCAAATATCCTTACTTAGAAAACAGCATCAGACTTTGTTGAAGGGGACCCATTATGATCCCGTAGGTCGTGGGTCATAATGTCGCAGTGTTTGCATCTAAGTGGTGATGCGTTGTGCTTGGTAAAATAGATGGCGATCTGCCAACAACGCATATGCGGTACTTGCAGGGTTTTGATCCTTTGAATGGCGTTATCAACTCCAATAACCTTTCCAGTGCTGCTATTGGGCTTCTATAACATGGCTCGAAAGGTGTGAAATCTTCCTTAGAACTGACGTGATAAAAAAAAATCGATTCCTGATCCGGGACCAGGAGACTTGAGACTTTGAGACAGCAGAATAGATGATATGTCTAATTAGGACTAACTTACAATCTAGTGTTCTGGTCTGGGTGCTTCTTTGTCGCAATGTCGCAATTTGAAGGGGAAAGTTGTCATCGTCAAGGCCCACAAAATCATACTGCATGTCGCCCCTTCAATCGCAACAGTTTCCAAAATGTTGTACCTACTTTTTCCAAACCTTCATTTGAATTTTGATAGCCACTTAGTGGATTCCCTTTATTCCCTTCCTTCGATACACCATGCCCATAGAGAATCATGACAGGGAGAACGAAAACGCCCCGCTGTTGGAGCCCAGCTTCACTCCGTCATTTGTCCAGAAACCGCGCCTTGCGACCTTTCTCTTATCCTTATGTATCTTTTTCTTGTCGGGAGGAAGTGCCATGATTCAAGTTCCATTGACCCAGCTGATGGAGGACAACTTGTGCGACCGATATTTGAGTAAAACCGGGCGGCAGGGCCTCTTCACTGACAGAGCAATTTGCAAGGACGATGGGATTCAATCCAAGCTTGCATATCTGAACGCTTTACTCGGAGTGATAGAGTCCGTGACCAGTATGTCAATCATAATGACTGGTCCCTTGACAGAGAGTCCCAGTGAGCTCAATGAGCTCACGTGTCATGACAGGTCTCATTGTTGCATTCCCATACAGTGCGCTGGCTGATAAGTGAGTTCCACAAAAGATCTGGAGGAGACAGCGATGTGAATCGTTAAATAATTATAGGCTCGGTCGCAAACCGATCATCTATCTATCAACCACGGGATCCGTGCTTTACGTTGTTTGGGTTCTGGCTATTCTGAAATTCTCCAATCTCTTGCGGATAGAATACATCCTCTTGGGCCCGCTTCTCACGGTTGTTGGCGGTGGAAGCACTGTTATTAACGCCTGCATATATTCCCTGGCTTCGGATCTGGTACCTGACACAGATATGTACGTTGCGTTGGATAGAAAGTAGTCTGAAGTACACTGACATTCATCAATCTAGAACAATATCTTATTTCGTGATGGCCTTTGGAAGTTTGGCCGGGGCTTCAGTTGGCCCAGCGATATCTTCCAAACTGATTGAGCAATATTCACCCTGGTTCCCTACGCTGACAGGCTCCTTGATTGTTCCCGCCAGTATGGGCTTGTTGATTGTGCTCCCCGAGACGATCACGCCGAGAGACCAGTCTTCCGAGAGAGCAGCCTCAGAATTGGGGAAGCTTTCACCTCGCGCGCTCAAGACGTTCTTTTACCAGTCCTGGGCCGATCTTGAAACGTCATGTCAGAGTATTCGCTCCTTCTCAATTGTTTTGATTTTGATCACCTATCTCAGAGTATATCCCGAGAGTGTGGCTTATGGACCATTGCTCGTGCAATATGTGAGCAAGCGATTTGACTGGACTTTCGCAGACGCTGGCTATCTTCTTGCAGCTCGTGGGATTGCCCAGATGCTCATTTTACTTGTCTTATTCCCTGGGATATCAAAGCTACTTTCAAAATACTTGCGGCCAGCTGTCAAGGACCTGATTCTTGGACGCGCCTCGGCTTGCTTGGTGATTTTTGGGAGCCTTCTTACGGGAGCCCCGCGCATTGGCCTTGTAATTTTCGGATTAATACTCCAAACATCAGGCGCGGGCTTGAATGCGATATGCCGATCAATAGCTATGAGCTACATGGGAGCACAGGATAAGTCAAAGATGAATGCGATGATTGGGATCTTTGAGACATTCGGCTCTATGTTTGCCGGGTCGTCATTGGCATGGCTTTTTTCGCAGGGTATGAAGCTCAGAGGGATTTGGTTTGGACTCCCATACTATGGCTTGGCCGCATTTTCTGGGCTCTGTCTAGCTGGATTATTCTTTCTGGGGCCTTCCCGGCATCAAGACCTCAATGATATAGATGAACCCCAGTCTTCAACTGCGTCTGATCTGGATTAAGGCCTCCCTAGTTGGACAGAAGCAATTGATGTCACGGTGTTTGGGGATATATTTGTTTTCATTCTTCAAGTATTTATTGATCAATTTAGTTCAATGTCCACTATGTTATCTGTGGTCCTTCGGTGTCCCCGAAGATACTAGGTAAACGATGGGATTTTGAGCGGTTTTATGACTAGCGCTTTTATCCCATGTAAATCCTCTGTTTCATTTGACAGCAAGGCTCCCCACCGGTATTTTATAACCTCTGGTATCGGATTTGAGAGCCTTAGGTTGAGTCTAACTGCATCGACGAGGATCCTTTACCACTCAAGGTAACTGACAAAGGAGGGGAGGCCCATGCACCCTCTAGATTGGATGCCAAGATGTCCTAGCTATCTTAGCTATCTGCGTCCGCAAACGCGATATGGCCCATTTGGTCTGCATGCAGATGTAAAAAGACAACACCTCCTCGTTCTCAAATTTCTCCAAACCCCCGGTCTCAAGGTATTGTTTTGTTTCACAACATATTTATCCTCTCGGGAACATGTACTGGCATTCTAAGTTATGGCTATGGTATGGACATGGTGTTGAGATCGGAAAATCAGCAATACTTCACTCCTTTACCACGCCAGTGACGATAGCACGCACACTGGTGTTACCCTCATCAGGATAAGGAGTTCCAAAGTCACGCGCAAAGGCGATATTTGTCTCGGTTGTCTCGAAAAGCTCCATATCGAAGCGACGAACAAATGTTGCCAGTACGAGGAACAACTCTGCATATGCCAAACTATATGTTCACGTTAGCAACAGATCGCGAAAACAAGCAAAAGCTCGATTGGCCTACTTCATTCCCACACAAATCCGAGTGCCCTTTCCAAAGTTGACCATGTATCTATCCAACCGCTCTCGTTTTGTAGCAGCACGCAGCCATCTCTCTGGGTCGAAAACGTGCGGATCAGGGAAAATCTCGGGGTCTGTGAGAACGAAGTAGTTGGTCTCGCTGACCCGAGTCTGATTTCAATTATGTCAGTACAAAGTGTAAATTCCAAGGATAAATTAATGGAAAGTTGTCTTACTCCGGGAGGAATGGTGTAATTCTTGTACACTAGCGCTTCAGTGGGTGCGACACGAGGGGAGCGACTTGCAATCCCAGTGGACACGCGCAGTGTTTCCCAAACCACCGCCGACTATTAACGAGTTAGCAACCGGATCAGTCTACAGAATCGCACACAACACCAACCAAATACGGCAACTGTTCAAGCTGGCTCCATGTTGGGCGATAATCAGGTGTAGGCATCACCGTCCGCAGCTCTTCTCGCAACTTCGTTTTGATGTCTCCATTGGAAAGTAGACGAAAAGCAGCAATAGCTAATGACCGCGCAGTAGTCTCAGTGCCACCGATAATCAGGCTGAACCCTTCATTGTTCAGGCGCTCCGCTTCGCGCAGGTGCTCTGGCATGCTCGGGCCAGTGATAATCTCCATTATGGGGTGAGGCTTTGAGCCGGGCGATTTGCCGCCTAGGAACTCCTTTGTTCGATGAAGGAGATCTGCCTTCTGGCCCATCAGCGCATATGCGAATGGGTCAATCTTTGCCAGCAACCACAACGGAAGCGACTTCATGACGGTTTGGATGACTGGGAAGAAGAATGAAACGTGGGCGAATTTGAACAGTCCATTGAGTCCATCTCGGACCTTTTCGTTGAAGTCTTCATGATCGAGGTTTCCACTGTTGAATCCATAGGCATATTGGTGAATGACATCGGAGGTTAGCCCAGCGAAACCGGCATCGAGACTGACGGCTTTGTGGGATTCGTAGGCGCGCTTGAAATGTTGATCCAATTTGTCGATATTCTCATGAATCAGGTATTCTATGTTGGTGACTGACTGTTTTGAGAAATATTTTTCCAGATGCGAGCGCTTCTGTCGGTGCTCTTCTGGGGAGACACTTGAAAATGCTGACCCCTCGAGATCGAACTGAGCAACCAGCAGAGGATCTTTCTGGCGTCTGCGCTTGCTGGAAGCATAAATCTCATCATAATAGTCGGGGTCCTTGATATGGACCTCGTGAGGAGTGACGCGAATAATGGGTCCTAATGCACGTTAGTGTGATGGTATTCCAGATCGCGCGCGATACTTACCATATATCTTGTGCAGCCTCTCCATCTCCCAAATAAACATTCCTCGCTTGACCACATTGAAGTAAAATTCATAGGCCCCTGTAATCGCAGCAAGCTTAGGCCCCGGAATTTTGCTGAGAGGATGGAAATACAATCGATATATGCTTTTGGCTATGAGATAGGTGACTAGAGCACCTGACCCCAATAACAACAGACTAGCCATATTACTGACTGACCACCAAGACCCCAGGTTTTGAAAGAAGAAGAGGGAAATTGTGGATCCCATTTCCTTTTATAAGCATAAAAGCGCGATGTGTGATGGAGGGGGCACTTCTGCAAGTTACACACTAAAAGTCACGACGGCGTGGTTGCTAATGCAGGCGATGTGAAACACCAAGATGGGCATTGGTTAGATTGGGCTCGGCTGGCCCGACCCAGTCTGTTTCCGCGGCAGACACGGATTCAGCCGTTTTGCTGGAGACCTTAGCGCAGGCGTGGTAGGCTCGTCATGTGGAGCTAGCCACAACACGGCCTCGGTTACCAAACCACGCCAATGACAGCCGCAAGATACGGACTTAACCTGCATTAGATCCATTGGTTGTGCCCCACCGATCCCCTGTAACCTTGTGTAGTCATATTTGAACTGCCGAAAATAGACAGGGATGCTCATCTATCAAGTATGATTGACATGACTCAGTACTACGGATAGCTCCCGTTGCTAAACCTAATCTGCTACCGTATACAGCAGCAGCCGTATGTCCTGGTCTGATACTGACCTGTACAGTTTATTATGATGAAAATTGGTTTCTTCGGACTGAGTTATATTGCGGTTCCTCTTCTCTCCACGCTTCCGAGCTCTAGTAGTGGACATTTCCTCGTCAATCTCGAAATCAGGATCATATTCAGTGACGATGACCTTCGGTCCTAAGACAGTTTGATCGCTCAACAGGTTCACGACAGTCTAGGGCCGAAAATGACAACAACAAACGCGTACTGCATCTGTGTAGGGGCTTCCACTTGAGGACTTGAGTGCGACGGGGAGGCATAACGGTGTCTAGGCTCATGGCCGTGACAATGTTGGCTGAGATGGAAGCGTGAGGTGGTTGCGAGGGAGCGGATTGATAAAATGAGAGGAAGACATATCGGAGAAAATGTTGTCCCACACCAAAGTTGCGAACCCGACGAGGTCTTGTGTCGCAAACATTATGTCACGTTCTCTGTGATTCTCCGCTGGCTGTCGGAATAGAAGGTGAAAGGGGATTAGGAGATGTGGTGTAGGCTGGTCGGGATCAAAGCGGATTTTACCATCGGATCTCGATTTCGTGATGGTGAGGTGTTGTTTACTGATAGGTCGGGAGACCTCCGAGTTCCACTCCCACTGCTCGATAGTGATTTTGGGAATTTTGGCATGGACCTTGACTCCGAAAGGCATACTCGCCTGCCCTCTTGCTGAATCTATGACTCTTTTTAGAGGAGATCATAAACCAGAGGAGGAAGACGTGTAGGAGGAAGAAGAAGAAGAGAAGCAAGGGGAGGAGAGAGAAAGCTGCCAGGCTTTATATAAAAAGTGAAATTGATCACCTGATGAGTGAAACAAACTCGATCAGATATAAAGCCACTCACTGAAGAGAGAAACTGCCAGGCTGTATATGAAAGATGAAACTTATCACATGACAAGACTGAGACAAACTTGATCAGATATAAAGCCACTCACTGAAGAGAGAAACTGCTAAGTAAGACGAGAGTGAGCCTTATCAGGTGGTGACGAAGGTGAAGGGGAAGTGATAAATCGCTTCTTTGCTCGGTATAAGATATATAGATACGACACAGTGCTGTATTTGCTTGAAATATCTGACATCTAGAGTCATATACTTAGGTAGCTATACGTACTTGATTTCCTCTGCCGGGTGGGGCTTTCCTATCTTAGCTGCCGCCGCTTTTATGAGTAATTGTCCACTGCCACAGAAAATCCATCTTCCGGTTTGTTTTCCTTGCCGTTTCTCCCACACGAACTAAGGCCTATTTCCACCTAACTGACTACGGCCGGCGACATGCAATCCTCAGACGTAGATCCAGCTGAAACTATGCGTCTGGCCGTGGAACGATTTCGCGCCAAGGAGTCTTCTAATCGGCGATTCCTGCAAGACCGCATCGATGAGATCGAAGCCCTGGGCATCTCTACCGAAGAAGAGAAATTGAGCAAAATGAGCTTGTACTGGCCTGTTCTAGGCGCCAAAGGCAAGAAAAGGTGGGGTGATTTCGCTCCTCCAGGTCCTGTTCGACAATCTTGCGAGGCCAGAAATGCTACACGACTGGAAGATGTCAATTCCATATACTGTGAAAATATGGATGGAATCATTCCACCAACGTTGGTAAATGATGAATGGCGCCAAATGTTCCTGGAGGTTGTGGAGAGAGTTTGCAACAAGGCAGCGGCGCAGGATGAAGAGGACGAGAACTTTCGCATCCCGATATGCCACGAACTTGGCCACTTCATCAAATATGCCAATGGCGTCAAAGATCCTGATTTTCGCGGCTCAGGTATCTGTCCATTTAAACCTGTGTTTCCTATTGGGATCCGGCAATATGCATTTCCAGATCGCCCAGCGGTGCTTGCACAGACTGCTCCCGACATCTCGGCATCCCGGAAAATATTAGAACATTACCTACAGGACTATATCCTTGACGAAGACTTTACTCAAGGCATTGTGGATAATGACTTGGAGGTCAAGGTTGGATTTGAAACTGGCCTCGGCAGTCGCCGAGAACACAAAGAATGGTATAGCGCCTATCTTTATTGTCGGTCAGACGACGACTCTGCCACAACTCTCAAAGACTGGGCATGGCGTGTTATAGTCTTCCGGGCAGATGGTGTAAACCCAGCTACTCTTTACGGTCGGGAGCCACGATTTGATTCGATTCCCGAGTTCTTGGATTGGTATAGCAGTTGGCTGGATTATGTGGACATGGATGAGGTTCGGAAGACCTTGTCGGGTACCTACGGGGATGATGATTATTCCTCGGGCTCGGAATGAGGAATTTTCTTCTTTACATGATACACAAATTCAGTTTACGTCGCGTCGCGTATCGTATGCTTTATCGCCGACTCAGATTCAAAACAAAAAGGAAAAAGAATACATCGCTGGTTTATTGATACGGAATTACCAAGCTGCTCCGACGAGTTCTAGCCTATCGACCGTGTGCATCAATGCCACACCGAGTATAAAATGGCTCTCCCTAGTTTCCTCTCGCAATAAAGTGGTACGCACCACGAATATCACTAGATAGAACAATTGGACCCAAGACGCAAAGCTACAGAATTGCTCTATGCCCTTGCATTCACAACGACGCGTAGAACCTTTGCGCCTGGCATATAAGGACTGACCAAGCCTGAAGATGATAGAGCCGGCTATTACTGCCATGAAAACCTGACTCCAACCTTCAGTATACGGCACTGCCGTTGTGCAATCCCACGAGATCTGAAGACATCTCTTGCACAGCCGCATGGGTGGCTATCCTCTAGCAGGCGAAGACGCTAGCTACAGCGGACTTTGTAGCTTCAATTGCAATTA
>ERZ1673737.3011-NODE-3011-length-13301-cov-4.080024_pt1 | contig 13301 bp, 7 predicted proteins | sample MGYA00580211_ERZ1673737 | MGnify/ENA primary metagenome ERZ1673737 (study PRJEB41218, sample SAMN15661789) | gut metagenome | host: Homo sapiens | place: Canada: London | collected 2015-08-20/2019-03-30 | study: EMG produced TPA metagenomics assembly of... | reverse complement strand
ACGAAGGTGACTTAATTTTACTAGGGGGACGCATAGTAAATAGAAGTACCTCGGATCCATGCCCGCCGATTCTCGGGGCATCAGCATCGCCAAGAAATTGATGCATTTTTACCGATTAATGCATTGGAAATACAATTACTGCATGAGGCCTAATCAGGCTTAGCGTAAAAGGACGGGGTCCATTCAGTAAGATATGGGGTCCATTTAGGAATGCCCTAAAGAAAATCAAAATTAGAGTTAAAGGATATAATATTAATACTTAAATTTATAGCTCGAAAATATATTAGTTATAAAGCTATAGAATCTTTATATATTTATAATATCTATACCTAATTAGTATCTAGCGGTATAACGTATTTTATATATTTTATATATAAGTAGATTATATAACCGAGTAGATTAGCTATCTATACCTCCTAATTTTAAATATATTTATCTTAACTAAACACTATTAAATTTAATAAGCTAAAAACGAGTTCTATTAGGATATATTTTATAATCCTAAATCCTATATATACTATACTTTAATACGCTCTCTTACGTAGCTATAAAGATACTAGAGCCGATTCTACCTTATAGGGTATTTATGCTAAAACCGCTTACTCTAGCTACGCTACTAAGGTAGAGGCCTCTAAAATTAGAAGGCCTTCTTCGGAAGGTATTTACCTTTTAGACTAAGTCCTTTTACGATTCTTTATCTCGTTTATTAGCGTGTAATTTATTTACTTCTTTTTTTAAATAAAGCTATCGATTATATTATAGTTTAGTTAGCCTTAAAACATAATTTATCGCGGAGTTAAGCTGCTTAGTAAGCTTTATAAGCGCTATTATAGTAAAGCTTTAATTAAGGAAGCTTACTTTATAATTAGATATAGTTTAAAGGTATTTTTATATCCTACCTACTCCTTTAGCTTAAAGGGGGGGGTTAGCGTATAAAACCGAATATTAAGCTTTAAAAATACTTAATTAGGATTATAATATATTAAACTAGCGGTGGTAAAGCTATTTTTTATAATCTCTAATTTAAATATCTTAATTCGCGTAGATAGATAGGCTTTAAGGAAGTCTAGTTTATTAATATAGTTAATTCTAATATGTATTTTCGATTTAATAAGCTAAATATAAGTATAGTTTAATACTATAAAATAGCCGATATTAAGAGGCTATAAAAGATAATATAAGTATAGAAATATATAAATTACGATAATATCGTTATTTTTATAAATTTAATTAAACTCCGCGGTTAAATAACTTCTATAGCTATCGAGTATTAAAAGTCTATACTTCCCTTTTATACGCGAAGAAGTAGATAGAAGAAAGAGCTTTTAAAGCTACTAAAGTCTAATTTTATCGGAGGTCTATGTATTAGGACTAACTTTAAGTCTCTAATCGTCTAAATGGCCCTTAAACTAATATTTAATAAAGGCTTTACCTTTAAAAATCACGTATAGAGGAATTGCCTACCCTAAAGTATTTATATACTTAATTATAGTTATATACGCGCGATTTCTAGGCTATAAAAGCGATCGCCGACTATAATAATCCCTTCTCGTAATAACCTTCGCGGTCGTAATTAAGCCTATTACGAATCCGGTATTATTAAAGTTATAGATATTATTAGGATCGATACCGTAAGAAATAATTAATTTTTATATAAAAGAAAACTATTCTTTAATAATATTTAGGTCTTTACACTTCGCGCGCTTATAATTATAGATATTTAAGAATCGGGAGGAAAGGTTTAGATTTAGATACCTTGTTATAAAGTTTATAACCTAATTCTCACTAACTAAAATAACTTAGGTAGATCTACACGCCGCGAGTAGTTAATCTACTATTTCTCGCATAGAAGAGGGTCAGAAGAGGGTCAAGGGGGAGCTCCGCGATAATCTATAGAGACAATCCATTCTTAAAGAGAATCCTCCTCAATTCCTATCCATTTTAGGCAATTTAGGCGAATTTCGGAGCGATTTGTAAGGCTATTAAGCCGGTTCTATAAATAGGATAAGGGTACTTCAAAATAACGTGATACTTCGCGTATAGAGCTAATTTCTTACTTATTGATAGCCTATATAGCTAATAAGATCCTACCCTCCTACTCTACTAAATTTCGAGAGGATTGAGTATAAATTGGTGGCATAGTAGGTGGTTGAAGAAGGAAGGTCTAATTAATAACGCGTCTTTCGCGTCGCTGATCCACTCGGTTATGTGATCCACTCGCATATGAAATACGTTAGGTCACCTAGTATAACATAAAATATATATTAGGTCCGAGGTAGGTCGTAGAGAAATATAGTATCGCCGCGGTAGTGTTTCTTCTCGTACGATTAAAGAGTACCGACGCTGCTTAATAGTATTGATCAGGATACCCTAAATATTGAGAATATTGAGATCTGTAAGCATGTAGCAGAGACCATGCCACATAGGGTGGCTGATGTTATTAAATATTGTAGCGGTGGAATCCGTGACAGTAGTGTATTAATGGCCTGAGGTGTCGCAAATGCCTTAGGAAGCATGGATGCAGTCTTTTCTTAGAGGGAGCATCATCTTACCATCATCAATATGAGTACAGCTTTTCCACCAGATCCTTCATTCATGATATAGCTTCAATACTAGTGCGAGAGCTTCCGACAGAGACTGCTCTCTACGCCTGAGCAGGGCATGGGAGTGGTTGGTTGTGCTGTCTCTCATTGATATCGAACCGTCTGCTATGCCAGACTGCCATCGTGCCATCCCCATTTCTAATCTGAGGGCTGATATACTAGCTATTGAAATTGGAAATTGAAGTTCCGAGGTTTCTGCCAGGCAGTATTAAAAAGTGGGTCCTAGTCCGAGGTCAAATACTTACGAAACACCCCTGTATCTCGACAATCACTTCAAGTAGTTCACATCCTACGCACCCGCCACTACGTACTATCAAGTAACCAACCATGTCGGGACCAAATACAGACTTCGATATTTCACAGGTGAGATTGCTCAAATACGTCCCATCCCTCGAAGCTTGGTGACAACTTTCTCCTGCCTCACCGCGCCCTCAACTAGGACCTACGCCCAAGCACTATACATATCGCTAACCTACAATATAGGTGCTCGCTGATCTCGCCAAGTATGTTAATCTGCCTGGTTGATATTGGTTTTATTGTTTACCCTCTTATATCTTGTAGGGGTGAAATGACTGCATCTGCATTGGAAAATAACCTCAGCGCAATTGAAGGCAAGGTTGATGAGCTCCTGGCTGTTTTCGAGAGACAGAGTGCTGCCCTTGGAACTACCGCGGAAACTCGGCATATCGAGAACAACATTTCAGGCACTGGCCAGGATCAAATGGAGCAATCAAATAGTCCACCCAAATGATACTGACCATCGGGATGTTTCTCTACAACACCGACCTCCGTGATAATGCCATCGATCAGACTCGACGGAGTAATGTCAAATGCAGGGTTCCAGACGTTGATACCCGGCGCAGCAATTTGTATAGTCTCGATCGCAGTCTGGTCAGTTGCGCCAGCTCCCCCACGGGGACCTTTGATGCTTGTCACCTCGGAAGCTGGACGCTGCTCAATGATGATATCCTGTCCTGATCCCGTCGCCAAGTCAATGGTTGTGCATGGTGCTGCAACCAGAAACTTGACACCGTGATGCCTTGCCAAGACAGCCAGGGCATATGTACCTATTTTGTTGGCAGTATCCCCATTGGCTGCTACCCTGTCAGCTCCTACCACAATCGCATTAACGCCCAAGCGGGTATCAGCAAGCAACGCGGCCGCCATGGAATCCGTGATGAGCGTAGCTGGGATATTGTCATGGACCAGTTCGAACGCCGTCAGGCGAGATCCTTGGTTGTAGGGTCTGGTTTCTGTGCAATAGGCATGGCGTAGGATATTCTTCGAAGCCAGCGAGCGAACCACACCGAGGGCTGTGCCATACCCAGAAGTGGCGAGAGATCTGACATGATTCAGCGTTAGCCTCAGTATACCGCGGATCAAATATTAGATTGGTCCTACCCGGTGTTGCAGTGAGTCAGAACTGCAAGTCCTGAATCGCCCGGCTTAATGGCGTTGGCAGCAATCCATTCTGCACCGTTGTGCCCAATCCTTTGGTTATCCTCCAGATCCTTTCCCAACATATCCTCCGCCGCCTGGATGAACGCTGCCGCAACGTCATGACCATGAGAACCTGCCACCTTGGCGCAATTTGTCACCACGATCTCCAGCTTGCCAGCAGCATCGCTGAGATTGACAGCAGTTGGCCGACTCGTCACCAGATAAGCAAGTTTGTCACGGATAAAGTGGCATACATCCTCCGGCAGCTTGGAAAGCTGGTCGGTCTTAATAACAGAGGTCAACTCCGAGGCGAGTGCAAGCATTGCCACTATGGCAATAGCAGGTGCCCCGCGGACTTTCATATCTTTGATAGCGTGCCATCCATCTTCGGCAGTCTGGATGGGGATATACTTTTGAACAAATGGGAGCTGCAATTGGTCCAGAATTTCAAGGTCGCCCTTGTTGTACTTGATTGCTTGTAACATTTTGGCGGTCAAAAGCTTTGGGGGGTGGACAGCTGGACAGGTAGAAGACCAAAAAAAAAAGAGTTGAGAGGCTTACTTAACCCACCCCGCCCCTCTATATTTATACTCATACACAACGGTGCGCTGTTGTGTTAAGTGCAGAGAAAATAATTCCTGTTTGATATATATATGATTCCCGACTTTAATATCTTTGACCTCAACGTGATGCATCCACAGCATAGGCGTTTAGAGTGGAACACCTGAGAGAGACCAATACACAGCGGAATGATAAATTCATTCTGATAGCTCAATATTGGGTCCTGCAGTCCATTATAACCCAAAATCCATGCTTATTCTCCCTAGGGCCAGGGCCAGCAAGTAAAAAAGCAAGATATTCCCATGTCCAAGGGTGTCGTGCATACAGTGGGGTATCTGCCCAGGTGTCTGTTGGGATGATATCGAATCCCAAGATGAAATAGGTCAAGATATGAGCCGCACATCATGAAAGACAAGGTCGGCACATGCGTGTTGCCAAAAAAAAAAAAGAAATAGAGGAGGGGAAAAAATGGAATTAGCCCTGGCCTTTTTGGTCGTGATTCCAAAGCACACCCGAACTTGTATTTTTGGTCTTTCAAAGCCAGCGAACCAGAAATCAGGATATCCCTTGATCTAACGCAGAACGTCCATAAGAATCACCCGTGACACATAATGCGTGTGCTTAGACCGAAAGCGCCGAGAATCAAATTGGAACTAGATCAACTCGAAGAGATGTAGAGTACTAGAGTACCGTAAGCCTGTGGTCGCATCTTAGGGGAAAATTGACAAACCATTGTTTCCGCGCACGAACGCATCGCCGTAGTTTCGTCGTAGGTGTCCATTCACGTATTCCTCCGTTTTTTCGAGAGCGATATTCATATAGCCATCGACCGACTGGAGTTCACCTGCATATAGATTAGTGTATGAAGTCAAGAACCGCCAACATCATTATACCTTTGTACACCACCCCGGAGTTAAGCTTGACAATCACAGGCGCGCCAATAATCTCGCTGAGAAAGGCGGAGGGGTCTTTCCCTTCGGACGATGGGCCGTTCTCCATGATTGGCACTGTTCAACCACTTGCTTGGAATAAAGACTGCAAAGATATTTGGTGTTAGCCAAATCGAAAATAAGAGATCCAATCAAGACTTACCAAGCTGTGATGTTTTTGGCAAGTGATGTGGAGGATCGAAAGTAAGATAAGACACCTGGAAGGCGGTGAGGCGATCAATTGCAAGTCAGCGGGGATGGTGTACAGTTCCCGAGGTCACTTCTCCAAGAGCTTTTCTTATGTGATTCATGTTCAACACTGAGTTTGTTGGGTTTATCGGAAGGCTAATTTCTTGCTGTTACTAACCGTCACCGATCATGATCACAGCCATCGGGCTAATTTGATTCATCTGGCTATCCCATATCTGACTGAACTAAAACCCTCACTCTACATACTCTCAGATCACGATGCGCCCCCTTTTTAAGAAACCCGCATGGGCAACGAAGGAAACCGAAGGAAATGGCGTGGAATTCTACCGTCGCTCAGAGCAAACCTATTCTGATATTGTTGCTGCGACACGAGAAGCCCACCGAAAGCCGAAAACACCGGAACTCACACCTGTTGATGATGAGTTTGCTGACGATACCGGACGAAGCAAGCGGCGCCGGCTCTCTCAAGAATCGAGAGAAGAGAGCATGGATGCTGGTTCGACTATAGCCATGTCCCCCGGAACTGATGGCGAGAAAAGCGTGCCAGCGGAAGCGCAGCAGCTTAAATATTATCCGTCGAACCACAACAACTATGGAGGAGCACTGGAAAAGGAACCATCCAATGGAGAAAATGCGCGTTTTCACCCAGACAGAGAGTGTGAAACCGTCTCATCGCCACCAGTCAATGGCCGCGATATCATCCCGACTTCAGAAACCCGCTCGTGTGAGTCCTCGAAGAAAGTCAATTATCCGGGAGAAAACGCTACCCAGTATGTCCAACCATCGAACCCGCTGGATGATCCGGTCGTCCAGATCTTGATCTCATCCGAAATCACCAACACCAAGCCATTACTGGTCCACCGAAAAATGTCTCAGGGGTTGAGAGAAGTGCGTTTGGCATGGTGCAATCGCCAAAACTTCGATCCGGAAATTCAATCATCGATCTATCTGACCTGGAAGGGCCGCCGCGTATTCGACGTGACGACCTGTAGGAGCCTAGGAGTACACGCTGGAAGAGACCATTTGTCCTCAAGCATGGACGAAGACCTTATTCCGGGCTACCCAGAGCTGCGCATACATATGGAGGCGGTTGTCGATCGGCCTCTACCGGTCAACCGCCGAAGCCCTTCACCCGACCACGGCAAGATCCCTTCTGCATCACAAACACCAGAAAATGACAAGGATGTACCGATGAAACTTGTTTTGAGAAGCCCCGGACTGGATGATTTCAAAATCAAAGCAAGGGCAAAAACCACGATTTCGCGACTCATCTCTGCTTTTCGAAACAAACAGAATATCTCCATGGACCAAACGATCTCCCTCCAATTTGATGGAGACAAATTGAAACCCGATGATTGCCTTGGCGATTATGACATCGATGATTTAGATTTGGTGGATGTCCAGATCACAAAAAGCGTCTAATTACCCTGCAAAGAACAGAAATCAAACCACACCCCAGCACATCAAGCAATGCATATTTACTCTGTAGCTCTGTAGGATATCCATATCGTTATCGATCACATGATATCCGATAAGCCGTGGGGCCTCGTCCATTTTTTTGGCGTTTCTCTAGACTCGCCCTCTCTAGTTCCCAGACACCTTTTTAAATTTGCGAAATATCGGCAATTCCCTTCAGGCCCCCAAGCGAATACCATGAAAGTAATCACTGCCAATTTCGTGACATGCGCCGTCAAGGAGTGCAAGACATCACCAGCATCCTATCCATTACATTTCCACGATGCAGAGCTGGAGCAACAGGAACAGGAATTCCAGCCAGAGTTCATTCGCAATATTGTTCCCCGGATTGACTGGGATGCCTTGCGGACCACCGCCAATGAGGTAGCCAGGCCTCCGTAATTTCAACGTACACAGGCTGACCTTGCAATTTAGTTGGGATTCCCGAGTCTCCCAGAGTCGAAACCAGAGGGCGAGGCACTCGACGATGAACAGACACTGAAAGATCTGCATAGACTGTTACTCGAAACGCAAGTCTCAGAAGGAAAATTAGTCTGTGGGAACTGCGGTCATGAATATATGATCAAGGAAGGGATCGCAAACTTCCTTCTCCCGAGCCATCTAGGTGAGAGGGTTCAATAGGTTGGGGATGTGAACAGCTTGCTAATGTTCTTTAGTCTAAACAACGCATGCGACTACCATTAAAAAGTTACCCCTAACATATCGATACCCCCAAGCTGGGAGCCAGCTGCTTGGAAGCAATCTCCTTCCTCTTTCCAGGGACCATGCGCAGTGCTATCAAGGGCGAGGGACACCCGAGTTGAGTTTAGAATGATGTGCACACTGAACTATTCCTTGCTTTTCTACTGTAGAGAACTCGATGTATGCATAAGGAAAAGCTGGCAAAAATCTTTTAGAATTGGTATATTGTACAAGAGAGCTGTAGCTCATGAAATCACGATTGCCCATTGATGCAGACCTCAATGCTCCCCACCTTTTAAAAAAAGAAACGCCAGTCCATTTCAACGCCACCCGGTAGATAGGATTCAAGAACCCCAAAGACGTTGCTAGATGGTGACAGAGTGCCTAGTTCAAGAATCCCTTGCAGCCTGTTGAACCACAGAGACAGGGAATGCGGTCATCGCTGTCCCATTCTCTTTCGAATTTGTAATCGTAGGTGAGCTCCTCATCTGTTGTATATCAGCAATTGCACCTGCTCGCGTTTAGTTGTTCAACTCACCTCTTTCGATGTCCCTGAGCGCATATATCACAATTCGTTTACTGCCGTCTACTTTGATGATTTTCGCAGTGCAGTTGGGTGTACAGCTGTGGTTGATGAAACGTGCAATTCCTCCTCTTTTGGTGGCATCAATCACGGTGTTCTCATCAATTCGAAAGAGGTAGCTGCTGCCAATACCGCTCTTCAAGTACCGCCTTTCTCTCATATCGGCGACTTGTTGACGTACTTTTTCGCCGACGTACTCGATGATCATGTCGTTAGCTGTGATATTCTCTTCGGCATACAAGCCCCAATTGTGAATCGCAGAGCGAGCGAAACGGACGGGCTTCTTGCGTTTTTTGAGCTGGTTGAAACGAAGAACATCTCCTTCGCCACTTGAAGTGGGAAGAGCTTGCTTTTGCGCATTGATGTCTGCAATGAGTCGACGATTATTGACTCGTGTCGATCGTGACGTCGATTTGGATATGGTTTTGGCGGCAGCGATTCTGGCAGCTTCTGCTGCTGCTGCCTGGGGATCTGCTTTGGCGTTGGCTTCGCGCTCTTCTCGAGCCTTTTGGACTTTGATACGGTGAGGCAGGTATTTGGACTTTTCTGCCTCAAGAATCCTCTTTCGCCCTTCAGTCCGAGCAGCCCCGGAAAGGTTTGGAACGTAATAGCCAGAAATACTAATGGCATCTTGTGTAGTCCCGGTTTCCAGGCCGTTGAGGGTCTTGATCTCCTTTTGTTTCCAACCCCACGCGGCGAGGTTTCCAATACTGGATTCCGATTGATCCAGTAGAATCTCCCGCAGGAACCGCAAATCTTCATCATCCTTCACCAGATGCTGCCAGCCATCCAAATCGAGAACGATATTTTCATCGTCTTCAACTGTTGCACGGGGCTCATCCCTAGACACGCCCCATTCAATCTCTGTCTTTGGTTTGTTGATGGATTCCAATTTGTATGCTTCGCTGACAGACAGGTCATCGCGCTCGAAGTCCTTGCTCGGAATGTGTTCGATGATTTGACCTTCGGGTTCATTGGCGATGATTTTGCCGTCAACCGCCGTCAGATCGTCACCAACAGTGGCAGACGTCTCCGGATCGATGTCCGTATGTTTGTGCCCATGTTTATCTGAGTCAATTCCGAATAGCTCATCATCCTGTCGCTGCCTCTTGCGTGCGTCGTTTTCCCCAGTCAGCCGTTTTCTCTTGCGAGACCGAGGGGACAAGTCATCCAGATCATTGGGGAGACTCTCAAGATCATTTTTGGCAACTGGTGCGACGTGGTCTTCGCTTCCTTGCAATGATCTCAAATCGTCCGACTGGTATTCGTTGTCTTGTTCAAACTCCGATGATGCAGAGCTTGCGCGGCTAGGTGGTCGACTGTCTCGTTCATCAACATCTCTAGCAACAGGAGTGCGCTGATCGTCATCCGAATCCTCATCATCATGTAATTGCTGTAAGCGATGATACAAGGGTCGGACTTCTTTCTTTCTTAATGGTTGTCTTCGTCGTTCGTCCAAGAAGGCAGCACCGACACGGTCAAGACCATGGGCTTTCCGAATCCTAGGAAGAGCAAGAACATTAAGACCTGATGATGACCGGAGAGGGTCTCGTCCACCAGAAAGTTCAGGTCGAGAGTCAGGGGTGCCAATAGCACTGTCAATCCGGAAAACGGACCGTTTGGTACCTTCGGGTTCCGGAATGCCCAGCTTCTCCCTTTTAGACGCATGCCTGCTCGGTTCCAGATAGTCATATAGAGCCGGGGCGGCTATGCGTGACTTGACGTCCTCGAGAAGCTTGTCCCTTAGATCGCGGATAATGATAGACAGCACTTCCCGACATGGGTCCAAGAAGATTGCTCGCTGCCTTTTCTCTTCCTCGATATCCAAATCGGCTTCCTTCCTTGCCCTTTCTTTTTCCGCCTTGTCTCGCCGATCAGCTCGCAGACGTTCGGGGCTCGGACTTCGCTCGTAGTTGGGATTACCGTAAGGTTGGCTCTCCATGTTCATGATATATGTAAACAAGGGCTGCATGTGACACTGTCGGTGGCATCGCTCCGTTTCCTCTTCACCTCGCCGTGAGTTCTCAAAGATAATATAATAACCGGTTTTGTCACAACGAATGTGCTTGTAGCCAAAGAGTCTGAGCCTCTTTCTCAAGTGCGGAACCGTTGTGCTGAGAACTGGGACATAGCAGTGGGCAATGAAGATATATGGATCGCGTTTGATCTGACTCAATATGGCAGTCTCCTCAACTAGGGACTGTACGACGGGAGATCGAACGCCGGCCCTGGGTCCTTCTGGAATGACGATCCCGGGGCGCATCGAGGATCGGCCTGAAGGGCCCTTGGGTGCGGTGGGTGGCGGCTCGCTTTTCTTCATCTGAGTTTCCTGTCTCGGTTCGCTGGCAGTCTGATTGTTGCTTTTAGAAGCCGACCTTTGAGATTCGACCGCCTTGGCAGCCATTCTGTCCGAGATTTTGCCATCACGATCCAGTTCAACCCTGATCCTGCGTGTTCCAATTCGTTGTTCCTTTTTGCATTCGAGATAAGCACGCCTTGCGGCGTTGGATGCTGAAACGGGGCCACCTCCCCGGGATGAGGCGCTATCCTTGTACTTGATGGAGCAGATCCCGAGAAACCGGCCAGTGATCGGATCTGTGCGATTTTTGATCTCGGCGACGTCTCCAAAGCTTGAGAAAAGCGCACTGATCGGAGCAATTGGGGTCAAAGGGTCGAATCCGGTGGCCACCACCTGGACCGGAGGCCCTGGGCCTATGCTCGCCGCATCGTGTGACCATGGCTTTAAAGTGTAAGGCGCAGGTCGGTACTTTGTCTTTTGCTTGCAGCTGGATCCACGGGTATAGTTGGCGATTGTGAGGCGCGGGTCGGGAGGACAATCGCCTGGCGCGTAGACGATATCGACGTATTCGGCCTTTTTGCGTTTCTCTTTGGAAGATGTTCGCTTATCCAGATCGGGATCGTACACGGCCTTGCAGCCTCGCACGCGATGTTCATGCCGTGTCTGTGACTTGGGGGTGGGAGGAGTGTGGATGGGAGTGATGGAAGGTTTGAAGTATTCAGGATTTGGCCGTGAAGAAGTGCCTGTGAAAGTTTTATCTGCCACCTTGGACTGCGATGGACTAGTTACTTTGCAGGGAGGTGATGACTCGGTGTTGGTGAGCGGCGTCAAGGTGTCGATTAGTGGTGGGAGCGAATTCGTCATAGGCGCCGCAGGTAGCTCAGCCCCATCCGACCCATTCGCATTAGCGGAAATGATCAATCCAACTCCGTTGAGGGATGAAGGATTTCGAGCTCCCCTCTTATCTTCCGAGGTCTCGACGGTCGCAGATGCGCTTGAGCCCGCGGGCCCCAGACAACCGGGGATCCCTTCGGAAACCTCTTCGCCCTCGACATGTTTGATTCGTCGTTCCTGCGAAGTTTTGAAGCGCTTCTGTTGAAGAACCGACGGGGCGGTTGGGAAGAAGTCTGCAAAGCCGGCGGAGGCGCGTGACATGATGAGAGGTTGGCTATACGCCAGAAACCGTGGCGCAGTCAAAAGGCAGCATCCTTGACAGTGGTGTACTGGCTAGTGCGAATACATGCGACCGAGAAAGTCCCGGCGCAGCAGAATGGGCGAAAATGGGGAGGAAGGGATTATAAAGGAGTAGAGTTCAGAGATGAACTGGGGTGCAAACAAAACGTTTAGAAGAAGTGAAAACAAGCTAGAAAGCAAAATGGCGAGAAGAGAAAGGATGGAGAGATTGGAAACCGTAAACTGCAATCGCAAGTTGAGGTTTGCGGAGAGCCTGACGCGATTCAAGAGTTTGCAGGAGACTAAGACGCGATCGAGCGGAAGAAAGTGGAATGGTGGGGACGGCGGGACTTGAGAGCAACTTCACCAAGGGATAGCCAGAGGCGAGAGATTGCAAGATTTGAAGGACTTGGAGCTCCGTGTAGAAGCCTAATAGCGAAAGATGCCAGAGATACCACAGACGCCAGAGATGAAGTTCCGTGCTTCAGCGGTTTTTTTTTACCTATACGAGAGTGACCTCACCGTGACCTGATCAACCACCGTATCGATGCCTGTTGGACAAGTACCACAGAAGTACTCCCATAATATATGATCAGAGACAGATATACAAGGCATAATGGATCTAGCCAGATCTCCGATATTTAAAATGGGCAGAATATTCCGTATATATGCATTGGAACCATAGGAAATGTCCAGTACAAGGACTTTGGCCTCAGGCTGCCAGGCTGCCAGGCCCCAAGGCTCCAAGGCTCCAAGGCTCCAAGGCTGCAGCCGGTGGAGTTTTTCACCAATAAATAGACTATGTTCCCCTGAGTGTCGGCAAAAATAGCAACTGCAGCGTGGAACGACTACCGAACCCTTCCAAGGTTCCCGACCCAAGGAATGTACCGTACATAATTTTAGATCCCTAGGCCAAAAACAAACAAGCTTACATTTTCTTACTTGGACTTCGCCTCTGTGGCAATTAGCGTGGGAGTTAAGAGCCAGAATCCAACTGGAGGATGCCCAATGGTATAAATTCCTGGTCAGGCCAATCCGAAACAAGGCCAGATCAGTAGAGATGACACGTTAACATATTAACACATATATAAATATATTTACAGTATTTTATATTATATTTATATATATATATTTATATAAATGTGGGTATGTTTTGCCAAGTGAGACATCGGATTCCCCTAGAAACGTTGGTCCGAGCACTCCGCTTAGCTTGAAAGAGCTAATAATAATCGCCCCTCCCCTTCCTATTTTCCCCCTCTATAAATACGAAACCTACCTTCCTTGCTTCTCTCTACTTTCATCCCCCTCCCCCTCCCCCCTCCCTCCTCTTCTTAATTCATTCTCTT
>ERZ1673737.3009-NODE-3009-length-13304-cov-4.216620_pt1 | contig 13304 bp, 8 predicted proteins | sample MGYA00580211_ERZ1673737 | MGnify/ENA primary metagenome ERZ1673737 (study PRJEB41218, sample SAMN15661789) | gut metagenome | host: Homo sapiens | place: Canada: London | collected 2015-08-20/2019-03-30 | study: EMG produced TPA metagenomics assembly of... | reverse complement strand
GCAAAACCATATTAGCCGCGTAAAAACGGAAGCCCGCCATCTCCAGTCCGGCGAAAATAAACACACTCTCGAAATATGACCATAATGCAAAGCATGCATGACTCGTGGCTTACTATTTTCCTAGCGCAGGCGTTTAGTCCTATTCAAGTTTGATTTGGCTTACGGCCTCTAGCTTCTGGCTTCCAGCTTCTAGACGGCGGATGAAATTATTATTACTATTATTTTCATGTTTTCTTTTACGCCTCCCCGTTTTCCTACTTTTGCCCGCGGTGGCCCCATTCCCTTCCTTTCTGGACCTAGAAGGCTTTCCCGAGTGAAGCCAAGTGGCCAAGAATCCCAGAGAAGTGCAACCCTGTCTCGCTAACAAAGACGTGCGCTTTTCATTCGCGTGCTCGTTTACGCTTGTCCCTTCTAGACCTGCTTGGCGATCACCCTGGCTCTACGGCTTGCATGTGTACATTATACCTGTTACCTTCTGCGCAGTTTATCGATTTTATTGTTATGTCATGGGATGTGGATACTCCTAGACGGTGATGGCTGATGGCGTTGTTGGCGTTAGTTGGCGTTGGAAATGGGTAAATGTATGTTAGTCCAATCAATGAGGTATCCGGCATCCGGCTTTGATTGGTACTTGGGATTTGGAGAGAATTTTGGGGGGCGAGATTTGATTTGATTTCTGACCCCGGGGGGAGAGAAATGTCATGAGGATCACTTATTTTTTTTTTTCCCCCAGGGATCATCAGGCAAACATAATTTTGGGCTAGATAGTCCGCCATCGCCGTTGCAGTCCCAGTCGCCGTCACATTCACATCCACATTCACCGTCAATTGTCTAGGATTCTCTCGCATTCGCATCGCCATCCCGGTTTACCGATGCAACAGTAATCTCCCTACCCATCCCTCGAGAGAGAGACATACATGAAGCGCCCTGCCTAGCAGAGTTTATCCCGGTCGATTAATCCCGGTTACTGATCACTACTCAGGTTAATTTTTTTTTGGCTCACTAAGACACTTTAAGATAGACTAGGGGTTCCTCTATATTGCAGTCTGCATGACTGCAAGTGAGTAAAATGTAACCCGTTGATCACCGATCCACCGTAGTAAGAATGTTCCACTTAGGTCAAACATATCGCCACTAGTCGCGAATCGCACTAATCATGATCGCGCGTGCGACTTTCCCCTTTGTACTCCGTACTTGGGGCGAAGACAGTACAGTACTCTCTGTACAGTATCTTGTGGCAAACACCAGAGGAAAATAATATCAAGGAACGAGATAAGCCGGAACTTTGTGAGACAGTACTGCGCCATTGGCGGTGCGTAGGTTTAGTCTGGTTTGTATACGGGCTCGGGTTGAGGAGTGGCCATTATTGTAATATCGAGATAGTGATACCCAGTAAAAAGAGCGCGCAACAATAGATTAGATTAATTTGTTCTGCCTGTCATATGTGTCTTATGACACAAATTAGAATTGGAAATTGGAAACTGGAAATACAGAAACACAAAGGGGGTTTTTGGAACTGCAGACCCATCACGGCTTGACTCTGTCGAGCTCCATCGACTAAAGCTGCACCTCAGAACCGGTTTTATTCGGTGGTGTTCACTACTGTAGGCATGAAACACCGCCTAAGGCGAATCGGACACCATTTCCGTGGGATACAGATTTGGCGAATGATCTTCGCCTTATTGACGTCTTATTTTTGATTTCTAATGTGTTTTTAACTTTCGCGATGTTTCTTTTTGCTTACGGGATTGTTGGAACCGCGAATCAACGCGGACTCACCGGACTTGCGGCTGGGCCTGCCGAGACATAAGTTTTTGATCTGTAGTGCGTACAGGGGTGATGTTCCTGACGGGGATTATTCCTAGCCCGGTAAGTGTAGATGGAACATGCAATAACAGTAATGAAAAACAAATCGCTCACAACACAGGGACAGACAAAATCGGGGACTAACTTCGGAAGACCCGGGTAGTCGGCGTGTTTTTCAGGCACTAACACACGCACTAACACACTAAAGAATGGTGCCAGGATCACAGCTCTGGAGTACCTGCGCAGCTACGTAAGTGGACACAAACGCCTTTTACTCTTCTTGGTCCACGCCCTACAGAAAATGGGGCTCCCCGCATGCAAGTCACTTGGCCATAGCATATCATATCCTGAAACGGTAGATCAATGCTCGGGTCAGTTCGATACTCCGTACTTGACTTTCTGTCACCTGGCTCCTGGGTTCTACTTCATAAGCATTTGAACTATATTCCTGGTTCTGGTTGGACTTTCCGATCTGATGGATCTCAGCTATGCGACTTGGCGAAATATCCTAGGAAAATGCCCGCCCAATCGCTCCATGAAATCATAAAGTGGCGTCTGCGACTGGGGCCGCCCCCGTTTTACTGAGTCGCCGACACCCACAATATAGTTCCGACAAATAGTAAAGATCGTGAAACGGATCCTGGGTCCTACGTTTTGTAAATGATACCGAGTAGATCAAAGTAACAGTATATGTTTAATCACAGGGACACAGTTTGCCAGACAATCCGTTTGGATAATTCCTAGTCTAGGCACTGTACCGTCGAGATGGAAATAACCCAAACCAAACCCATGACTGGAAGATCTAAGAATATAGACACAAATATGAACAAGTAACCATGTATTCACAAAACAATTGCAAATGTCAAAGGATAAATCACGAATCCCGACCGTCAACCGAGGTAAAAAGAACAACGATTTCTGGCCCCCGAGCCAAGCCCCGTCTAATCGCCTAGTCACCTTCACTTACGTACCTTGGAAACATTCGTACCAATAAGAAGAGCACACACCATGGACATGTCATACCGGGATCTCTCAACGTAAGGCATAATGAAGTACACTTATTCTCCAATCGATCTGGGTTTCTCAATACCGGTGCACTATTGAGGTAGATTGATAATCGCTTACGGTTCACATGTGTCTACTGCACCGATCTACTCGTACGCGCAATGGGATTCCCGTTTTAGGTAGTTCGCTTGTCATGCGAGCTCCGACATTCAGTCCTCTCTCCAAGCGAGCTTCTCTGTGGGGATAAGGTCAACGGCGATCTAAGGGGCAGAGAGCACCGGGACCCGCCGACCCTCTTTCCGTATGAATGGTTGGGAAATAGTCTCCCTACTGACCCATGCACATTGGTTTGTGAACTGTCAGGGATATCCCCTGTTGTGTTTAGAGTATATGCGCAAATCGTAATTCCCGATGGTATTGCGATTGCAATTGCGATCGCGATGGGACCTTGCAAGTTGGGTTAGTAGAAGTTAGATGATAGTAAACTATAGTATACTATCGTTGAGGGTGTAGATACTGTAGTCCTGAGACAGTACTCTACACTACAATGTATATAGTATGAAGAACCACAACCTCTTAAGATGGGGATGGAATAGGGAGCTTGGCAGAGAAAATGACGACATTGTCTCTACACTGTCGTATCTGGAGATAAGGCTCGCTGTGATTTGTTATTCCCTAAACACTAATCTGTAGGCGCCGGGCTGTATAGCTTGCCGCTGGTGTTGGCGCGGGGTGGAGAACACGAACAGCCATTTTATTGCCTGTCGCGTTTTATTATGGAGCCCGATGTTTCCATCTTTCACTTTCGGCTCTGGTAACGCTAGTTTTGTTACAGGTACAGGCACAGTTTCCCAAACGGGTATGCACTTCCAGAAAACAACAATACTAATGCTGTTATTAATGTCCAGGCCCTGACGATCGAAGCTCGTATCGAGTCACACGACAGGGGAAATAAATGGTACCGACCTGCAACTAGCGCACAAAAACCCGATAATCCGATGCCAATGTCAGGACTGTATTAGTCTGGCAGTCTGTCAAATTAGATCAAAATTTGGATACCCTCGAAGGCCGCAAAAGCCGCCAATAGTAAGCTTTGAATTAGATGGAGCTTGGGCCTTGGGAGCTTGGGACATGTGGGAACTGTGGATGTAGCCGTGTATTAGTTACGTATATTACATTACAGGGTGGGGTACGCTACTGGACCGTTACCGGGATCCACTAGATCCCGGTATTACATTACCGAGTACAGAACAACCCTTATACACATGTTGGCATTCCACACGTTGGGAGAGACCTTGAATCCAGTTACGTGTACTCTTGTGCCAGAAGTTCACACATAGACCTGGTGTATCCAGTAAGAAGTGGATACCATATTCAATATACATGTATGACCATATCCTTCTTTAGTGTTAGACCGAACCAGCACAAAACAAGCTTTGTGGAATGGAGTCCACATCGATCACCGCGAGGCCATTGCGCTTTCCAACCCAGGTCCAGATCCAAGCCATGTCCAATTCCATCTAATTTAAAGATAATTCTCTCAACACCAAACATGGTATCCGCCAAAAGTGTTAGAACCGTTCAAACTGTCAGCAGGCAACTTCGATACGAGCGATCGACGCCGCTTATAACCGCCAATGTAGCGGCTCAGGCCGTCTAGTCCAATTCTGCCGAGCCAGGAAATTACCAGATCGTGTTGCTCGGCTGTTGAGTGGGGAGAATGTGTTTTCAAACTTTGATCCCTGGTCCACATGTGGCATTGTTTCAACTGTCACTTTTTCTGTCTGTGTCTATCACTATCACCTTGCTTGATTTCCTGGTTTTGCATTTGGACTATACTGTATCTGCGGTGTCACCTCAAACTCTGAAGATCCCGTCCAAATGCTCCCTCCCCCATCCCATCAATCCCGGTATTCTGGTATTCTTTGCCCCCACCCTCCCCTAATCTCCGGTCTAGATCGTTGAACGGCAAGATCGACTTTCTTTTTTTGTTAGGGGGATGTCTTTTCGTTTGGCATATTAGAGCGAGGCTGTGTATAGAACCTATCCACCAGACCCAGATAGATCCAGATCTTGATCCAGACCCGGACTAATACCCAGAATTAGAAGCTGGACTACGACGGACCAGAACCACATTTAGTTCCAGGTTCGGAGTACACCTATATACAGTGTACCCATAGTATATTGTAACGGTGACCTAGTTAAAAGACCGGTGATACTGTAGGAAAGGGTATAGATCGAGTCCACTTGTCTGCTCTATAGACAAAGAGATGTCAACCAGGGATCTCAAACGGCCCCCTGGAATTGACGTGTATCGACTCCCGCATAGAGTTAAGTTAAGCAGATCGCTGTGATCTGTACGCACAGTGTATCAGGCACACTGTAAGTAAGTCTGTAAGTAAGTCTGTAAGTAGAAATCCAGTTTGAAGTTTGAAGTGGAACCGTGCCAAGTACCGGAAACATTAATCAAGCCCAAACGCCAATCACAAACTTTGCAAATGTCACTCTTCCCGTCTAACTTGAATGAGAAGGAAAATTGGCCCACGGCTATCCCCCAGACAGCGCTAAACCCCTTTAAGAAATTTTAAACGAAGACGGATCAGTATACAAATATGTATGGACTATGTTATTCTATTCTAGATATAGCTGTCCGTCATTCCTGATTGAATGACCCAGGGCACTGGTTTCAGTGTTGGTGTCAAGTTAGTGTCTGTATTGTTTGTACGACATTCGTACCGGTCGCGTTGAAGCTGGAACCGATGCTTGTACATGTACTTATACTCTTTCAGGCAAGGATCTTTGTAGCGCCTTGGTTCACACGCGGGTTGTTCATGTAGCTCGGCTATTCCTGGGGTGGCATGTGTCGGACAACGCCGAATTGATATTGCTATCTGCCAAGAAGGGGGATGTACATGTACCTGGCGGGTGATATCTGAGCCGATGAGTTGGATATGAGGTTATGCGCGTGTAGTAGAACAAGGGTAAATTTGCGGATAAGCATATATATGTTTGATACAGATACGGCGTGTAAGAATAGCTCGTGCTCCGGTGCAGTATGGTTCGATGCTAGACAGGGGAAGGGATATCACTTCAAGCTCGATTTGTTAATCCTCTCTTAAGTTACTGAGTATATACAAGCAACAAAGTGACAACGATCAATGACGCTACACGCGCTAGCAAGGCCTTCTCCATAAACAAACTATACTGTAGATCCGACCAAATCTCATCTCATAAATGTCATTTAATCATCAGAAACAGCAACTTCATCCTCCCACTTCGGCTGGACAACCTCACGAGCACGGTTAATAACACGCTCAATACCATCCAGACCCATCTACAAGACATCCATCTTGGGACCGTAACTCAAACGCACAAAGTGGTGACACGGGCTGTCGAAGAGATCACGACGCTTAGCCGGGTTCAAGTCGAAAAAGATACCAGGAACGACAATGACCTTCTCGCTCAAGAGGGCGTTGAAGAAGTTCAGACCGTCGGAGATGTTGGCCTGAGGGGGCAGGGGAGGGTCGAGGGAGGTCAGATCCAGCCAGATGTAGAAGGTCGCCTGCGGTACGTCCTGCACGCGGAAGCCGATATCGTACAGGCGCTTCAGGACGTAGTCGCGCTTCTCGATGAAGTGAGACTGCAGCGCTTTCATCTCCGCGCGCACCAGGTTCGGCTCGAGCATTGGGATGGCGGCTTCTTGGAAGGGCACGTTGGCTCCGCCGTCTAGGTAGGAGCCTGCGGAGCCTAGCGCGTCGACGAATTCCTTGGGTCCGACGACCCAGGCAATACGCCAGCCTGGGAGACGGAAGCGCTTGGTCAGACCGTCGATTAGGAGGACGTCTGGGTGGCAGGTTAGTGGACATGCGGATACAACTCTGGGGATATTGGGCGCTTACCATCCTTGTTGACGTCAATAACGTTTGCGGCACCGCTGATGGTTGAGCCATCGCAGTCTGTTGTGTAGTTGTATCCGCCGTAGAACTCGTCCAGGATGAGAGTTGCGCGGTCACGGCAAAGGTCCTGAATCTCAACCAGCTCCTCATGCGACACGAAGTGGCCAGTAGGGTTACGGGGGTTGGAGGTCAGCAGCACCTGAGTACCACGGGCGATTTCCTCGGCGATCTTGTTGGGGTGGATGTGGTAGTGGTCCTCTTGGGAGAGAGGAATGGGGATGGGAGCAATCTGCCAGAGACGGTTAGCAAAGGTATCACCAGACAAGCTATATATCCAAGCTCAACCACTCACGTTCTTGAACAGCGACAACATCTCCGAGTACGCAGAGTAATCGGGAATGGGGAACGACAGGTACGAGTTACCCAAGATCGCAGCAATACGGATCAAACCCGCACGACCACCAGGCACAATGCAGACATTCTCCCAGGTGTACTGGCTGTCCTTGCCCTGACGGTAGTGGTCATTGTACAGACGAGCAACGGCCGCGCGCAACGGCTTGATACCGGCGGTCGGACCGTACTCCCGAGCAGCGGAGGTGATGGGGATCGACGTCGGGCGCGGGAAGCTACCTTCGATCTCATCGTCGGCCTCGGGGGCTCCCTGGCCTAGGTTGGCCCAGCCGGAGGGGTCTTCGGCGTAGCCATGCTCGGCGGCTCGCTCTGTACACCAGACGACACCGGTGGAAGCACGGGAGGCGTCGAGGCCGGCGTGGGGACGGTGGCCTTCGTGGGCAGCGCGGAATTGGCGATGGGTCTCGGAATGGATTTCTATTGACTGTTAGGAGAGTTGTATCTCGTCAGGGGGTGAACGCACCGTTGGTTGACAGCTCCTTGCTCGCTGAGAAGCGGCGGTTGTCAGCGGGGCGCAGGAGGCTCAGGCGGCGGCCGGAGAACGACATTCTTGGCAGCTTGTGACTTGGGCTTGATGAGATGCAGGTGGTGATATCCTAGAAAAGAAGAAAAAGCAGGAGGGAAAGTTTGTGCCTGACGGCTGAACCCGCTGTTTTGTAAAAAATATCACTGCCAAATCCTGCCCGACGATTCGACAGAATCACCGACTCCTACACCAATAATCCCTCATTCGGATGCCAGACCCTCCACGCGTCTCAGACCATTAATAGCGTAGGGCAAATGGGCAAATAGCCTTCTTTTGTTATTGTTATTATGTGTGATCTTCCCCTGAAGCTTCAACTGCACTACAACTGTAGAATATAGGCATAGCTACCTACGTATAGTGACGTAGTAATAGTTTTGACACCCCTTTGATTACTCTCTGCCGGTTAAATATTCGATCTTTCAACAGCCCTAGACTGGTTTCCTGATAAAACACTTAACTGTTGTGGATTAGGTTGAATCTTGTCTTCTATAAAAAGCACTCACTGAAGCAAAAACGTTTAGAAAGTAAGATGATATAGACTTGCTCTTCGGTTTGCGATAGCCGGTCTAAAAAGTGTTAAAACGTAGCTGCCCCTGTCTCGGCTACCCGGCTGCTACGGCATCCCGATGGGAGTAAACAAGTACGGAAAGTCTTTTATAGAATTCGTGAGAATGCAGGCCAGAAAGTACAAATCGATATGCATACATCGTGTAAAGTGCTTCATACGTTCATGGACATGGAGATCAGGTGAAGAGAACAGTCAACTTCCACATAAAGAGCGCAAATTCAAACGATGCAGGTCATAGCGAGGTGGAGGGGTGCCGTAAATCAAATCATTATGCAGATGTTCGTGGGGACAGTCCGAATGCCTGCCACGGCCATGCGGCTCGGGAGTCTCAGAGATGAGATAGAAAGAAGTATCTCCCCATGAACAGCTGCTCAGCAGTCTCAAGCCAACCCAGATGGGAAAGGTCAGAATGGGAGCACAGGCGATGCAAATTGTTAGAAATAGGAATCGATACGATCCTCGCAAAGTATAGGGTATTATTTCATGACGAATGGGAGAAAGACGCGAGAAAGAGTCATCTAATCGACCACCTGACAGTAGAGCTGAATCTCTCCTATCAGGCCCTTGGCAAGCATGTCCCGGTGTTGCTCACGCCACTCCATAAATGCGAGCTGAACCGCCTCGTCACTATCGATTGTGACGAAATCTCCATCCTCGTCGCGGTAACGCAATCGAACGGTTTTGTTTCCGATAGATCGGTCAGTGAAGCGAGCCAGCTTGGCATCCACGCGGTCTGTCAACGAACGGAAGAGGATGTTGGTTGCAATCACCAGTGTCACGTAGTTGTCATCGAAGTTGACCTTGGCCTTGAGCTGGGTGGGCATGTATGAGTCTCCTTCGTCAGGCTCCTGGGTCAGAGGCGAGGTGGCATGATCGGAGATTTGCGCCGAGTTGCGTGCTTCGTTGTATTCTGGTTCGTTGAAATGCGTAGTGTGGATATGTGGCTGGGTACGGATGGGGAGCTGACTGTTGGTGGGCGAACTGTTCTGGCTTCGGTTGACTGGCGCTTTCATGTTGGCCATATGCGCAGGGATCGGAGGCACCGGGACATTGTCGACGGTCTGCATCGTGTGCACTCCCATGTACCGTTGAGATCCTGGAGGTCCGTTGTTGTGGTGGTGAATGTCAGGACTACTAGCCGACCGCATCCGCTGAGCCATGCCATTGGCAGAGTGTCCCTGGGGCCCCGAGAGGGGAGGTAAAGACGGACGCTGGGCACCTCGACCATTAGGCTGTGGCGGGAAGTATCCCCCAGAGGTTGAACCTTCCCGCGACGCTACACGAGACAGGGCCGGCGCTGTGTATCTATTTGACTCTTCATTCCAAACAGTTGATGGGGTTGTGGAATTGGTATTCTGGCGTCCGAAGGAAAATCCTGACTGGGAACTCGATCTGGTAGATGGAGTCTCTGTGGGAGAGAAGTAAGAGTTCATTCCGCGATCACTGGGGGACATGTTTCCATTGCCGGAGAACTGAGTGTGCACCGAGAGTGTCGGATCAGTCCCTCCAGTGTAGCGCGATCGGCTATTCGGATGAGGAACAGAGTTGGTGCTGCCACCGGTGGCGGACCGGGTTCTCAGGCTAGTACTAGATGCGTTTCGGCTCATGGGGAACTCAGAATAGTAAGGGTCTTTGCCGTTGGCGTCATCAGTGTCGTACTCCTGTTGATACGGGTTGGGCATATGGGCCATACCCTCCATGTACGTGAATTCGCTGTCCGAGGTACCAGTGTTCCGAAGATTGCGTCGCTCAGCTTGGATCGCTCGCTGGGTGTCAATGTCCTTGTACCAATTGCGCATTGTGTCTTCGTTCGAATAACGGATGATGAAATTGTCAACAACACCGGGGTCACCCTTCCAGAAGATCTGAATACGGTAGAGGCCGGGCTTTTGAAGGCAGACGATATCCGTGACGTTGGCCATGTATATCCGACCCTTCAACTGGAGACGAGCCTTGCCTTTCGCGTTGAGAGACGGCTTGTCCTTCTGCATCATGAGCTTTGTCTTTTGCTTGTTGGGGTTGATGTCTTTGCAGCATAGAAGAATTCGCTCAAACAGATAGATGTGATACTGATAGTCATGTTAGTAAGTCTTTTCATATAACGATAGACGATTAAAGCAAATGACATACCTCTCTTTCGCTATCCTTGCCACTGTCCCCCTTGACTACTTGGAACGTGCCAAATCGAAGAAGGTCTCCAAAGGAGTCCATCTTCAATGCCTTCCAATCATCGACGCGCTCAGAGAGATCAACAACGGCTGCAGCCAGATGCTCCTTGTGAATTGCCTCATTCGCAAAGTCAAGCACATTTTGAATAGTGTCGATTGCATGGGTGATATCGCCCTGAAGTTGCGGGTCTTCTAATTGTTTGCGTAGCTCCTATAACGCAATCACATTAGCCCATCAATCCAGAAAGGGCGACGAATGAGCCTACTTACCGAGAGCATGAGCGGGTAGCGAGTCAATCGCTGGAAGGGTTTAACGAAGAACCCGTTGAGCGTCTTCGGCTGCGCAACCATTTGTTGCAGGTCCACGGAGCGTGGCGCGTTTTTGATCTTATCCCACTCCTTCATACAGGCATCGTCGCAACGCATTTGGTTGGCAATGAAAGGTTCATACTGCCGGAATGCTTCTTCGTGCGAGAAGAATAGCTGACCCCAGTTCTGCATTTCTTCCGGTAGCGCGTAGTGTTGCTCCATACGAATGAGGAATCGTTGCGCAAAGTCTAGCAAGTTGTTCAAGTTGAGGAAAATCTGATGGCTCGCGTCACCAGTCAAAGCACCAGTCTCCTCTAGTTCCTTTTTAAGCGCTTGGAGATTTTGCAGGTGATGGACATAGTCGCGCTCCGTTTCCAGAAGCTCTTTCAGAATGTGCTCCCGTGTGGTGAGCTTAACAGCCGCCTTAGCGCCCGTAGGTGTTTCCGTGGCTTCCGATTGCTTCAATTGACCTTGCATCTCCAGGATGTCCACCACACGGTTGACCATCTTGATAACTTTAATGAATCCCGTTGTGCTCTCGCCATAGAGATCAGTGATCAAGAAGCAATCTTGCTGGGGGAACGCCAGGTCTTGCAAGCAGGCCTGTAGGAACTTGAAGGTTGCAGCCTTGGGGCGCTTGCCTTCGGTCACCTTCTCCGGGTTGATTTCCAGCTTCTCATCGGGACCAGAGGCATTGTAGATACTCAACAGAGGATAGCCATTTCGAAGGCAGTTCCACAACGATGCTACCGGATCAGTGTTCCCTCTGATGCGATCATCGTCATCCATTTCTTGCAGGTATGACTCAAAATTCGGGACCTCAGAGAGTCTCCTCCTTAGATTGACACAGCTCTGGTAGATCGATTCACCACCCCGTCGATTGATGATGTTATCCTCGGCGACCGGCGCGCCGCTCATCGCTGCGGAATCGATCATATCGAATGTCCTCGAGGGTGAAGTATATATGAGTTAGACCAGCCAGTCTCAATTTTGAATCTGCACAGCAGACCCGCGATGGGTGGGTTCTGAGGGAGCGACAAGCGTCGGGAGATAGGAGATGACGATCATGGATTCCCCGGGTGGGTGTGGGCGCAGTCCAGGTTCGAAATCCAAGGCGACTAGCTCTCCGATCAACGCGTGAGTTGTATATTCGGCGAAGCGGTTTCGAACAAACACCCGGTAGATATATGTATATTTATGAACCGAGGACTCAGATGTCAAATTCGGGGCACCGTCACTCTCTGGCGGAAAAGGAGGGGCTCGAGGGATATATTCCGACCTGCAGCCAACCCCAATCGATAGGGTGTTTAGATTCGAGCTGAAGTATCGCTGCAGCCGGGCAAGCGAGTCAGATCAGAGATGAAGGAAAGTTCGGAGGAACACCTCGAAGGCCAGTCACTAGGACTCGGGGGGAGGCGAGGGGGAAAAGGGGCGCCAAGGGGATATGGGAACCAGAAACAAGGGCCCGATCGGACGATAATATCGAGGCAAAGAAACAAAGCGACAAGAGCCAGTACAACAGATAAACGGCGGTTCTGCTGATGGTAGAAACGGAGAAAGGAGAGAGGGTGAGCCGAAGGAGTCTCTTCAGTTGCCCCAAGGGGTTTAGCGTGTGTTCCATCGGGCGGTGGGATGTGGAGAGGGGCAGTTGACACCTTGGAGTTATAAGTATAGACAGACATGTTGGACATTTTGGACATTCTGGGGATGTCTTGTCTGTTTGTCTGTTGTCTGTTGTATATATCTTCAATGGATACTCCTGAGGACCACGGGCATGCTGCCTTAATGGCCATAGGGCCTAGCCATAGGCCCTAGCTATGCAGGTTAGATTGAGGGGAGTTCGACAGCTGGCAAGTGTACTTTACTGCATGGAGTATTCCATGATTTGACATACAGACATACATGTACAGTCTGGCATACAATCTATGTATTACGCTTTATGTTTGGCGGAAATAGGCTGTCTGTTGGCTTCAATAGCTTCAAAGGCAAAGAAAGTCCGCCTCTATGGGCTTCCAGGCAAACTACGGATTTATTGCCTGGGGAGTACAGTAGAATAGGTACCTCATTCCCCTGTCCGCAATACTGTAGATCTAATATCTAACTTATACTAATCCTTGACTGGCGCTGGACCTCTTCTATACACTTGACCAAACCCACGTGACCCAGGGGCAGCAATGTCCATTCCTGTGCCTTCATAATATTACAAGTATTTGTTTTGTAATTTCGAGAGCCTGGATTTCAATAACTAGTATAAATTTACCTGTGTTGATAGTTAAATCTACTTTCTATGTGGATCCTGTGGGTGTGACGTGACATGCAAAAGGGTGGCCAACCCGTTCAACCTTCCTCTCACATTCATCCTCTCGGGGACAACGCTCGTTTCCTATATCTCCGCTATTCGTGAACTGTCTCCTGCTATAGGTTTCGCGCAGAGCCACCGCTCTCGGTGTTCGACTCATCACCACGGCGCAAACCCCTCGGAACCGCGTCAATGGAGGGCGATTCTATGCCTGATGCTCGAACATCCCCGACACTGCGATTGCAGACCACCGTCGCCGACTTCCCTGCGCCTTCTCTGTCACCCACTTTTAAGCTGGATGAAGGATACTCCGATG
>ERZ1673737.3006-NODE-3006-length-13326-cov-3.869641_pt1 | contig 13326 bp, 20 predicted proteins | sample MGYA00580211_ERZ1673737 | MGnify/ENA primary metagenome ERZ1673737 (study PRJEB41218, sample SAMN15661789) | gut metagenome | host: Homo sapiens | place: Canada: London | collected 2015-08-20/2019-03-30 | study: EMG produced TPA metagenomics assembly of... | reverse complement strand
TCTCTTTCCTTTCCTGGTGATCCCCACGCATGTCACCGCGGAAGACCTGCGTCGAGACAAACCATTTCTGTATATGAATATTTCAATGATTGCATGTCCGAATGCTCCACATCAACGGAAAATCGCTGATGCAGTGCAAGGATATGTAGCAGAGCACATCATCATCAAAGGAGAGCAGAGTCTGGATCTACTCCAGGGTCTTCTTCTCAATGTGACCTGGTTCACCACCGTCAGCCATTTCCCACGGGGTGCTGCTTGCTCTGACACCAATCCTGACATGCTGAGATACGAGACAGATGCTCGCCATGTCACCCGCAACACTGCTCAGATTGATAATTTTGTGCACCTCCTTGTGGCTCAGTCAGTGAGCTTGGGTTTAAACCAGATTCCAACCTACCAGAAAAACCTCAACTATCCGTTAACTTATATAAGAGAAACCATACACGGGGACACTCACAATCCTACACGCACATTGGAAGAGCGTCGAGCTTACCTTGGGTGCTACTATATGACTACGATGTATGTTCTTGGCAGATTCTAACCAGACTAGATTTATGCTAACCGCCTCAAGGCTCTCTGCGTGTGCGAAAGACTTGGGTACAATTATTCGCTTTACAAAATATACCGAAGATTGCTGCGATGTTCTGGAACAGGCTGCAGAATATCCCTCCGATGGTTATTTGGTTCAATTGGTTCGAGTAATGAATCTTGCAGAAAAGATTCACAACACTATGTATCGAACCGAACTTCATTTTTCATCTGCTCCATCTCCGCCTCTTGGACTGAGCATACGATGGCTCGAAGCTGAGCTTAAACAACTCAAAGCTCGAATGCCTTACGAGGAACCATACTCGAGTAAGTGATATCAGCATTTGGACAATCGGTTATAGACCTGATGGGTATAAAAACAGACATTCTCTCATTCCACTACAACACGCTGGAAATTCACCTCTACCGAGTTGCCCTGAGTCCAAATCGGTCCGAGACTCACTACGGCGACTATCCTCTAGCGAGATTAGATCTCCTGTTCCGGGCACTGGAAGCCACTAGTTCGTTCTTCAGAAACATCTACTCTCTTCCCGCCTCCCTTTTCCCTTATTTTCCATTCACTGTCATGAGTCAATTCGGAAAGGCGATGATCACCCTTTCCCAACTCTCCCTTCACGACCATGCAGGCTGGGACCGAACCTACGTGGAAAGCACGATAGACTTCAACCAGGTGATCAACGCTATGGGAGAAAAGTTTAAAGAAAGCCGACCATTCTTCGAGCAGGTTCTAAAAAAGGTGTCTGGTCCAGCGGAGCTGCCTGAGATTTTTGAAAGAATTGCCCTTCGAGGGAACGTGATAAAGCAAATGCATCAGAAGAGGAAAGACGCGCTAGAGCAGACCACGCCCCCGGCAACTCTGGATCCCATGGATTACGACTTCATGATGAATGCGCCTTTCGATATTTTATTTCCCTTCGGTGAGATGCCGATCTATGCGCAAAACGTTTAATTTCCGCCTCGTTGCCCACTTCCCAGGCCCACCGGGCGCTGGGACGGACTCCGTTCCCCATCTCCCATCTGTGTACAAGCAAATACAAGTCTTTTCTTATTTTCAAACTATAAAAGAGGGCTCAGGTCCAGGGAATTTCATTTTTGTCGTACAATAGTCAATTGACTTAGTGTGAACTATCCATCATTGTGCGAAACATTTATCGCCTTCACCATCATGACTGTCCCTCACAATAACTTACAATTCACCTCGAATCATCTCACCAATATCAATGGCTCGCAGAGTATCGTCCCAGAAAAATCGGCCCCGTCAGGAATCTCAGTCTTGGTCATCGGCGCCGGCGTGGCTGGCCTTATGGCCAGCCTAGAGTGCTGGCGCAAAGGACACGAGGTCCGAGTCATTGAGAAAAGCGCCACGCGAATACTATCAGGCAAGTCAAATGCAACGTCCGGTTGCAAACCCTATCATCTAACAAAAAATCCAGGAGACAGCTTCACAATCGGACCAACTGCCATCCGTGCCGTTCAACAATGGCCAGACATGGCAGAGGAGAACGAGAGAATAGCCGACAGCCCATGGATTTCATGGCACAAAATCAACGGTGAAAGAATTTCAGGCCCTGAACCTCTCAGGTTTAACCCTACTGTAAACAGCAGCGGTCAAGATGAAGCTCCACATCGGGTATACCGGCATAGCCGTCCTGCTTTCCATAAAATGTTATCGGATCAAGCCGAAAGGATTGGAATCATTGTGGAATACGGCAGGAGAGTTACCGGATACTACGAGGTAGACGACAAAGCGGGTGTTACTTTGGAAGATGGAGAGAGGATTGAATCTGACATGGTTATTGCTGCTGATGGCATCGGAAGCAAATCATCTATGGTGACCATGGGTCGAGAGCTTAGAGCTCGTTCTTCTGGTTGGGCGATGTACAGAGCTGCGTTTCCTGTTGAACTGGCAATGGTAGATCCTATGGTTCGAGAGAGATTCCAGCTGCTGGAGGATGGGACATCCGTGATGGAGCTGTGGATGGGGTAAGAGCGCGATCCTTCTACTGAGCAATACTCGGAAAACTGTACTGACAATATCCAGAAATGGACAGCACGTCGTATTCGGACGGAGTGAGGAAACCATGACATGGGCAATGACCTATGCAGTAAGCTAAGCCAAATCACTCGAATAAAATCACTACTAAGCCACTCGCAGGACAACAGAGACGAAATGGAGTCATGGTCAAAACTCACAGACCCAAAAACCGTTCTCAAAATGACAGCTACTATCCCAGGATGGCCCGAAGTCGCAGACCGAGTGATCAAGCGCACTCCCCTTGACCGTCTTCACGATTTCAAACTGATGTGGCGAGAGCCACAACCCTGCTGGGCCTCGCCTAACGGGCGTGTCATGCAGATAGGTGATGCAGCGCATACTTTCCTTCCATCTCCAGGTAGTGGTGCTACGCAGGGAATAGAAGACGCGGTTTCAATTGCTGCATGCTTGGGTCTTGCTGGGAAGGATAATGTTCCCTGGGCTTCGAAGGTTCATAATAAATTACGGTTAGTAACAAATTACCTAGATATATGGATATAGATCGTTCAAGGCCTGATCTAACATTATGTTTAGATTCGAGCGTGTTGTATGCCTCCAGAAACTGGGCATCGTCAATCAAGAGTCCCGGCACCGATCCGTCAATTCCAAAAATGTATCACAATCGAAGTCTAAGGGTTTATTGGCTGCTTGGATCTGGAGACATGACCCGGGACGCTACGCAGTCGAAAACTACGAGAAAGTGCTCGCGCATTTGGTCGAGGGTGTCCCATTTGCTAATACCAACATCCCACCCGGTCATGTCTACAAACCATGGACTATTGATGATCTGCTGGGCGCCAAGGAGCGAGGCGAGGAGATTGAACTTGATGGAAATTGGGATTGAAGTTCGGACTTGGTTGTATTAGTTGCTACTGTACATTGCATCCATTCAAAGTGTGCAAAGTGTATAAACAATTATAATTACAGAGCCATAGCTCCAACCATGGCACCCATAAGAGCCACAACTCCAAGCAGATTGGACGCAGGCATGGCAGCAGCATTACCCGTAGGAGTGCTACTAGCCGCCGCAGAAGTAGAGTTCGCAGCCGAGCTAGGCGAAGCAGTAGTAGTCATTGAAGCAGCACTCGAGCTAGACGGCGCAGCAGTAATGCTAGGAGTCTGCGAACCAGAAGCAGAAGCAGTCATAGAACCAGAAGAGGAGTCGGACACCTCAGCCTGAGAAGCAGTAGAAGTTGTCGCCGCAGTCACAGTAGCAGAAGTTGTCGCCGCAATGGTAGTCGTAGAAGCAGCCTGCTTTCCATTGGGACCCCAGCCCTCGATATAGTCGGGAGTGACTGTAGCAGTGCCCTTGTATCCTCCACAACCGGGCTTATCGGTCTTGGGGGGTGCGCGGCCGCCGCCGCAGTCGAGGAACGAGCAGATTTCGCCGGTGTCCGGGACGTACCAGAGGTAACTGGCGTAGTAGTCGATTACTATTTCCGAGGATACACAGCCTTCCAGGTCTGTGCGGGCTGTTGCGAGGTTGGCGAGGCTCGTTAGGCCTAGGAGGAAGGGGAGAGTGAAGGACTTCATTTTGGGAGTTTGTGAGAGTGACTGGTGGGTTTAACGAGTGACGGCCAGTCAAGTTATTAACGAGAGACGAAGAAAAGAAGGGGTTTCTAAATCTGACAGGGAAACAGGGAACGCCATGGCTTTTGTAGGGTCCCTTGATTTTAGTCTAAAACATAACGCCACCGGCTTCGGCTTTTTCTTGGGGAAATTAGTCCTGGCTAGACGCGATATTTAGTCACGAAGAGCCTCAGGGTTTGTTTATGGTTTATTAGCTCATTTTTTAGTGGTTTTAGCAGGTTTAGTGTGTTGCATGTAGTTAGTCCGCAGTTCTTTGCCCCTGGAAAAAGCGCCGATGTTCCGATAGGGCTAAAAATAGCCCCTTTTTTCTTCTCCTTTTATTTGCTAGATCTATTTACTTTTTAACTTGTCTCGGTTCTGATTCTTTATTGAAGAGAAATAGTTTATACTTTTACTTGACCAACTTATAATGTGAGCAAATGTGGTGGTATCTATAAAATCTGTCATGGATCGACAGCCGAAATTGGTACTTCTAAATGAATACATACACTCGCACATTAAGATCTCCTGATTTCATACTGCTCTATGGAGCGGTAGCATCTAGTGAAATACATACATATCCATCAAACCCGCTGAGCGCGAGCAATGAAAACAGTCTTCTCAATAGCCTTCCCATCGTGAACAAACTTGAGAGGCTTTGGAACGACCTTGTAATCAAACCCACGCAGCCCGGCCTCTTCAAATATTCTCTGCATATCTGTGCGCGAAAAACCATGAGTACTAATAGTCCCCGTGGCTCCGCCAAACCCATGAGGTCCATGATCCTGCACAACAAGATCAATAACCACAAAGACACCGCCCGTCTTGATCCAACTCGCCAGCCGCTGAACACCTAGTCTGGGGTTTTCAAAGTGATGCAGCGCCATGCTAACGGCAACAATATCGAACTTGGGCAAATCCGCTAAACTCTCCTCGACAACGGGGGTGAGCAAATCTCCTGTGCGGCCGACTATCTTCTGATTGAGATGAGCGGCTTGGGCATTCTTCTCGTATTCCACAATCATACTTGGGGATGTGTCCATCCCCGTTACATGGGTGAGGAATGGAGCTAGAGCCTAGGGTTTGGTTTGTTAGGTTTTGTTCACTCTACGGCTGCTGAGGACGGTGATGATGATGGACTTACAAGTGAGACTGCACCAGTTCCACAGGCATAATCGAGCATGGTAATTCCCTCTCCTTCTTTATTTTCAGCTTTGCCGGCCTCGGTGTCGATCCATTTGTCACTGAGCCACATGCGGTGCAGTAGGAGTTGCTCAGCAAGGGTTCGCAGACCTTCGGCGAAACGTTCCTGGTATATGGGGGCCAAGTTGCTAGAAGAAAAGTTACACAGTATAAGCTTCGCTTGGTCTGATTGGTTTGCGAATAGGAGCTGGCATTTACTCGAAGTATTTGTGCATAACATCCTCCTGAAATGTATCCGACATGGTGGTGTAGGGTTGTAAATTCCGCGTGAAGCGTGAAATCTGAAGAACAACCTGTTAGTATTTGAAATGATGATTGATTGAGAACAGAAGAGTAGTCCTGGTTGAATGTCTACTTTTATATGTGGCTCGGCGACATACTCGGATACTTTTTGGTCCTAACGGACCGCCAGGCAAATTGTCGAGCGGACTAAATTATAGTGTGTTCTGACCCAAGCTAGAAGCCGTATTTGACAAATTAATCATGCAATATCGCCCGAGCCTGTCGGATTCAGCGGGGTTTCGTACCTTGTAAAGTTGGATGCAGTAAGTTATGTGTGGTTGTTTGCTTATTGAGACCAATTAGGGCAACCTTGAAAGGTTCCAACCCAGTACTTAGTCTAAGCTAGATCAACTTTGCTTCTGGAATACTTGTCGCTTGGCAATCCCTTACATGAGACAGACAGCTTTAACTGACTTTACACGATATACAAGTCTTATACTTGTGCAGCGATATATATTGTTGCTAGAGGGTAATCGGGACTGCAAATAACCAATGTGGTACTTCTATTAGCTCAAATAACACACCATATAAGTACCCGAAAACCGAAAACAAGTATATAAAAGAAAGAAAATAATGATTTATAGACAGACGTGAAGTCGAAGGCCGTCGAAGCCAAGTAGGCGGTGAGTGAGCTCTCCAAACTGCCAAGGTGAGGACATCATATCAGCTCTCCAGCATCAACACCTCAATTTCCGCATCCCCCGATTTCCTCCCCGGCTTTACCGCGAGCTTCAATCCATCAATCTCTATCCTTGAATTTACCACGAACATCCCAGCTCTCCGCCATGGAGTCCAAGATCCCCGATTTCCTGGCCGAGCAGCAAGCACAAGGCAGCCCGGAGACGCAACCCTACTTCCTCACCTTTGAAGACCTCTGGGAGCGCAAGCTATGGCACCAGCTTACTGACTCATTGGTCGAATTCTTCCGCATGCCAGAGAGTGCCCCTCAGCGGTTAGCCATCTTTAAGACCTTCGTGCTCAGCTTCGCCGACCGGATCAACCAGCTCAAGTTTGTGTCCCTGGGATTGATGGCAGCGACAGAATGCGCAGGTCAGTTCTTTTCAGTCTAGCTTGGAAACTGAGATATCAATGAACTACTTCGATCGTGTTGATACTGACCATTCTCCAGATGACCAAGAACGACTGGGTTTCCTCACATCCCTCGCCAGCAAGGTGGACACAGCCGATACACAGGATGCATACGTCTATGCGCTCGCCGATGTGGCCAATGTCAAGTTGTCGTTGAAGGACCTGGAAGGAGCACAGAAGGACCTGGCAACCAGCCAGCGGGTGCTGGACACTTTCGACTCGGTCGAGACCGTCGTGCACGCCTCATTCTACAAAGTGAACGCGGACTACTACAATGTACGTGAAACCACCGTTCCATCACCCACACGAAGCTAACCCTCCTTTAGGCCAAGCAAGAATTCGCCTCCTTCTACAAAAACGCCCTTCTCTACCTTGCCTGCATAGACATGGAAGAACTCCCCGAGCCAGAGCGCGCATCACGCGCCTACCACCTCAGCGTAGCAGCCCTGGTCTCCGACACGATCTACAACTTCGGCGAGCTACTCCTGCACCCAATCCTGGACTCCCTGACCGAGACCCCTCATAACTGGCTCCGCGAGCTCCTCTTCGCCTTCAACCGAGGCGACCTGACAGCCTACGACGTGCTAGCCGGCAACATCAGCAAGAACAAGCTGCTGGAATCGCACCGCGTATTCCTGTACCAAAAAATCTCTCTGTCCGCACTGACGGAGATGGTCTTCCGTCGTCCGCCGCACGACCGCTCGCTCTCCTTCCAGGCCATTGCGTCCGAGACGAAGGTTCAGCCCGATGAGATTGAGCACCTGGTCATGAAGGCTCTGTCACTTGGTTTGCTGCGTGGATCGATTGATCAGGTTGCTGGTGTTGCGCAGATCCATTGGGTTCAGCCTAAGGTTTTGGATATGAAGCAGATTGATGGTATGCGAAACCGTCTTAAGGACTGGGATGCTGGTGTTAATCAGCTTGGTCACTGGATTGAGGGTGTTGGAAAGGATGTCTGGGCTGCATAGACTCTTTGATTTGTGCGGATCATTACTATTATAATGAATACAATGGTGTGGTCTATGGAGTCTTATTCTGTACTTTGACGATTGTTAGAACAATTGGATGCAACCATACTAAAACAGCATCGAATGACCGAGTACATTTGGCTATAGTATCCCTGACTATATACTAGGTTTCCAGGTTTGGTACATGTAGTCAATTGAAAGAAGATCAATTGATATTACATTTAATATCTAATACCGACAATAATCACAAGTATAGCGAAAGCCATCCAAAGCATCATGCCCAAAGTAGTAAGTAGACCCAACGAATCAAAAATCAAAACATCGACGACCCCAAATGCACACAACCAATCAACCAAGCAGGCCACCAAACACACCAAACAACAACCTGAGTCCACATCCCCCAAACATCCCATCCAAACGCAGCCTGCGTAAGAACAGTCTCAACATCAAGACCGGCATACCAACAAACACCGACCAGAACCGTCGGCGGGGAAAGCAGATTAAGAGCCACCAACCCGAGCGCCGAAGTAATGCAACGGAAAGATGCGGAGCCCTGGATGCGGGAGATGAAGGTGAGCGGCGCACAGAGGAGACCGATCATGAAGGAGAGGGAGAAGTTTAGGGTTGCAAGGGTTGAGAGGGAGAGGCCTAGGAGGAGGAGGGAAAAGGATTTGATGAGATGGTATTGTTGGGGGATGATTGGGGATTTGAGGGCTAGGGTTGTTGAGAGGAGGGAGGAGAGGAGGAGGGGGAGGGTTATGTCTACTATCATGAAGATGTAGGTTGTTGTTTTAAAGTACTAAATGGTTGTTAGTGGTTGGTCTTGCTTTTATATGAAAGCTGGGTTGGGGAGAACTCACCTGGTGGAAGATGTTGTTGAAGATCCAGAGGGGAGCAAGACCGAGTAAATGTAGACCAACGACGAGCGAGAGAGGAAGAGCCAGTTTGCGTTCTGCAATGGCGTTGGACTTGGCCTTCTCGTCGGATGGCTTCTTGGTCTCAGTCTTGGGCTTGGTCTCTGGGTAGTAACCAGTGCGCATCCACAAAGCAATAGCCATGATAGTGAAGTTACCAGCGATGAGCATGGCACTCGGGAGATAAGTTCCTATGCTAACAAAGCGCTGGGACTGCATGAGCAAGTAGAAAAAGAAACTCTGGTGCAGATGTTCCAGCAAGTTGTTCAGACTGCGACAGAGACTCTCGATTGTGCGGCCCAGAGCCATTTCGTCTTCCCAGCCTTCACCCTTGGGTTGTAGAGTAATAGCATCGATGTGGTATGGCATGAAGCTGCTGTGCGCGCCAGTGGCATATCCGAGACCCTGCTTGGTCATGCCACGGAACATGGTCTGCAGGCGATGCTCATAGCTGTCATCGTGGGTCCACATCTCTTGCAGGTTAGCTCCGATACCCATCTGCCCGCCTGCAATGGCGACGGCGGTGTTGAATAGATCGAGGTTGGGTAATTGGCCGTTGACACCGTCGTAGACGATATGAAGGGACTTGAAACGGTGCTCGAATGGGTATTCGATTACCAGAGCTCCTTGCAACGCTCCACTCTTCAAAGGAAGCGGTTGCACTGATGCTGGATGCATGTCATGGTAGGCATCGATCCAAGCCTGAGTTCCGCTCTTACTGTCGGGAGTGATCAGGAAAATGATATCCTTGGACCATAATGACCATCCTGAGAGCTGTTAGCATTTGTATCTCGACGTGCATATACACAGAACCCACTCTTGAAATATCTCGCCAGAGTCAAGGCCAGAGTAACACCATTTAGGTTCAGCTCGTCGTCAGCCGTCTTCCATGCTGCAACCAAAACAATGGCCTCTGTGGCATCACCACGCGGCGCATGGATAATAGCATAGGCATTCTCTCCTTGATGCGTGATACCAGCAGAAGTATACTCGTACTTCTGAGTAGCCACCTTGAGCCCAGCAGCTTGCAAGATAGACTGGACCTTGTCCGAGACCCTATTCAGCATCAGCGAATTGTCCAGCTTCCTGATCGAATCAACCTACGCCGCGGTCACTTCCGCCTCATCCTTTTGCCCCCCCAATTCTTGTCCTTCATTCAACAATCCTTCTAGTTCCCGTTTATATCCACGGAAGATATTCTGCTCGCTACCGGTGAAATAGGCATGGACCTGGCCTGGTAGAAGCGCATTCTCGGAGATGTAGGTGTTTCGTGAGTACTCGTTCAGAGGCAGGAGAAGTAGCCAGACTACGCCGACGACGATACAAAGGAAGGAGAGGATATTCGGCAGGCGAACAAAGAGGAGGTGAGGATTATTCCGCAGATTGCGGATTGCGGCTGGCCTGGTGTTAGCTGTCTGCCGTGGAGGACAGGTGGTATCCTAGCTGCAGGACTCACATTTCAACGCCATTGGCTTCTGACCATCGGGAGATATCTGTGCCGCGAAGGCGAACCCGATCAATAAAGCAAATCGATTGCTTTGAGAGTACAAGCCACCGAGCGGAGATTGAGACCTGGAGCTCCGGTGTTTATCGCGGAGAAGGGGAATTTACGACCGACGATAGAAACCAACTGCGCAGTTATGGACTATGCACACGCTATGCTATTATCCAATGCCCCCAATTCTGCAAATAAAAAGACTATGGTGAAAAAATATACAAGAATTAAAAGAATCAAGCTCCAAGGCGTTGCGACGAGCCCAGGTAGCTCAGGGGTGTTTGCTCGCCGGCTGGGTTGGTGGTAGGGAGGACTCCGTAGCGACCATAGGTCTTTTGGTCAACGGAGACATAGTGAGGCAGACGTCCAAGGAGGTTCAGCTTGCCCTCAATCCAGCGGAGGATCTTCTCGGGGGGAACGAAGACCTTGAGGTATCCGAGGCCGACTGGAGCCGTTAGTGATGGTGATGGAATGACCAGGGAAGAAACTCACGTAGATAGCCGACAAGAATTGCACAGAGATGACCGAGGAAGCTCACATTGGACACCAGGATCGACACCACGACACAGGCGAACAGAGGCGAAGTCCAGGTGGGGATTTTGTAAGGGCCGAGACTGGGTATTGTTAGTGGCGGCTTTGCGATTCCTGCTCGAATGATCGTACCTGAAGTTGGGGTGAGACTTGTAAGTCTTGATGGCCTCGGAGCCCAAGAGCAGGAAAACCCAGATACTGGATATCATTAGCCTCGCAAATATTAGTATGGAACAACAGAAGCATACCTTGCGCCGACCACAGAGGTGTTCCTGTGAAGCATAACCTTCTGAATCAAGATATAAAGACCAGCGGGAACAGTCGAAAGAGCTAAACCCTAATATTAGCACATTGACCTCATGATCACGTCCCCGAGGCACTCACGTCCAACAAACAAAGCAACCGCAGTCAGGGTGCCATGCTCAGCCTCGAAGCGCTCCAACAACGGGGCAACAGCCAAAGCATTAACCAGGGCATGGAAGAAGCCGGTATGGATAAAAGGGTAGGTATTAAGCCGGTACACTTCAGTCAGTCAGCATGCATCCGATGCGCCCCCAACCTAGGGTCGAACATACTAGTCCCCAGACTAATTTCGTCTGGAATCAAAGCGCCCCATTGCACAACACTCCACATCGTTTGCAACTCGAGCACCCAGAAGGCCAGGATGATCAGCAACACTAGGCGGGTGAACAGCGGTAGACGGACGAGATAGGTTCGTACCCGACCCGGATTGAAGGGTAGCGGGGGCAAAGCGGTCGGAGTCACCATGTTTTCTAAAGGCTGCAATTGAATGGGATATAGTCTATCCGGCACCCCAAACAGACGATCAGGTTGGGTAGAAGCGGACTGGAGTGTTGGCGCGATTGGGGGAGAAGCGATCGCGGTCGGTAAATATGAGAGGGTAAAGGTTCACGATTCGACTGCTAATTCAAACAATGACTGTAAGATGTGTCGCTTGTTGGATTTTTGTTCCCCTCGCACGTCGCACGCTAGAGGCTGACTTCCGGAGATCCCAGGGATAACTCACGAAGCGCATGCGATCTCTAATACTGGGAGTCAACGAAAATGAAAGGAGACAGAGTCGGACCGAGATAGAATAAAATCCTGGGTTTGGCAGCCTAAGAAAGACTGGCGAGAACGAGGTTGAACATGCCGGGCCAATTTGAGTGACTTGTTCTTCGGACGCGTGCATCGGTCACGTGCTGATCTACAGTACATCTACCGGGGACTTCATGCACCCTCGACGATTCTTCGTACTGTATGGAGTATGATATTGGAAGTATGCTATATGTTCTCTCTTTACAGATACTGGTTGAACCAAGTAACAGCCTGTCCAAAGGCCTGCTCCTTAGCCCACTTCTGCTTGGGGTCGCTCAGATCAGCGCGCACAGCGAAGCCGTGGCTCACGCCGCTGAACAGGTTGATCTGCCAAGGCTGCCCAGCCTTGATGAGGGTCTCCTCAGACTCGTGGCGGAGCTGGGTGGTGAAGATCTGATCGACCTCTGTTCGGGTAGATTAGTTGATGGTTCTTCGGGTATTTAACAAGCAACTTACCAGCAGCAGCAATGGAGAAGGGGCCCTTGATAGCGCCGAGCTCCTCGTGGGTCACGAAAGAGGGGTGGGCAGTGAAACCAACGTCGATCTGGTTGGGCTTCAGGTAGCGGCAGACGTACTAACAGCGATATTAGCATTCGGCCATATCACAATGCTCGGAAATTGGGTCTTCGGATCTCGGCTACACATACCTTACCGCCGAAGCAGTAACCAACAGCGGCGACCTTCTTCACACCCAGAGTCTCACGGACGTACTTGATAGTCGACTCCACAACAGGGTCCACGGCACTGGGCTGGTGCTTGGGCAGCCAGCTGGGGAAGTCGACCTTGCCGGAGTCCATGTCGGCAACGCTGATATTGTCACCCTGGAAAAGATCCGGGATCACAGTGAGGTAGCCATTGTTGGCGAACTCGTCAGCGAGGAGCTGGGAGTTGCTGAAGATACCGAAGACATCGGTTAGAAAGACAATGGCCTTCTCGGGGGTCTTGTTGTCCTTGGGGTAGACGACGTAGGTGTCGACTGGGCATGGTTAGTGACGGTTCCTGAAATGACCCGACATCGAGTAGATGCATTGAATTGCTATCTTACCGCCGTCGATGTTCTTGGTCTCGCCGACGGGAGTACCCTCGTGCTTGAAGCCAGAGGCGCAGCAGGTGCTAGGAGGATTGGAGGCCATTTTGAAGTATGTATAAGACTAGAGAATGTTCAGAAAATAACGTAGGACAGCCCCTCCTATAAAACGCTTAGCCGTCTCATGCCGTCGCATCCATGTTCTCCAATCAACCTCTGTCCGAATCTCCACTTGCCCATTAACTACCCCTCGTGGTAATGTATTACTAATGAATCACTGCAGTTTGTACTCTGTGTACTATCAATTAATCAGGAATCTGGAGATCTTAGGTGTTAAATATATATGCTACTTATTTTTTATAACTATGAACTAAAAACTAATAGCATGTACCTGATTGCCGTACTCAGACTTGGATAATGCTGTAATTGCCGTTCGGTAGTAGACACGGAGTTGAGCTCTAACTCCGCATTCACTCGGACTTTGACGTCGAGCATAGAATTAATCTGTGCTACGGGAGCAAATTTGAATGAACTCGCCTCGAGGATAGTAGATGAAACAAAAAGTG
>ERZ1673737.3005-NODE-3005-length-13327-cov-4.161166_pt1 | contig 13327 bp, 7 predicted proteins | sample MGYA00580211_ERZ1673737 | MGnify/ENA primary metagenome ERZ1673737 (study PRJEB41218, sample SAMN15661789) | gut metagenome | host: Homo sapiens | place: Canada: London | collected 2015-08-20/2019-03-30 | study: EMG produced TPA metagenomics assembly of... | reverse complement strand
CCGTATATCTTCAGTCGAGACTGCGAAGGGGCAATGCAGTCAAATCCGAGGAAGGAGTACGGATTGTAACAACCTCCCTTCTCCATGTAATCGTTCACCATGGACACTAATTCGTCGCATCCCATGACGTCGCTCAGCCTCTGCACCGCACTTGCTAGCAACTGGTAAAAAGTCATCCCCGACACATGTAACTTGAGCGCAGGATAAATGTAGCATTTCACAGTTACACCGTCTCCCTTCAAATCAAGGCCAAACGCGGCCTGTGTTTTGAATTTCGATCCGGAAAGCTTGGCTCCCTGAAGCATATCGCTCTCCCCCTTTGACAGGGTCATTGATGCAAGAAAGCTCGTGCAAAGGTAAGGATCGAAGCCCTCAAATGACAACCGTGACATCTGGTTGATGACATGGGAAACAGTGATCAAGTTGTAAGGGTCGCGAGACGTTCCCGAGATGTCAGTCACTGGCTCAAACCCGACTCGAACCGTGCTTTGACCTTTGCTCTGATAGTTGACGCTGAACTCCATGGGAATCCCGGAGTGTGTGATGGATGCATGCCAAGTATGAGGGTGAGGACCAAAGTTTGGGATCATGAGTGTGCGGTAGAGTGTGAGAAATTGAGATCGTTGCAAAAGGGTGTAATCCGCTGACACCATGATACGCTCCAGAAGAGGTGTCGTCCTTTCCCACCATACTCGCTCATCGTCCTTTTCGAAGTCCAACGCCTTGGAAAGACTTGAATAGACCTCGGCATTGGGAGCAGAGTGCCCCGATGCCTTTTCCCCGTGAGTATCTAATGGGTGACCTTGGATAGTCATGGCGCAAATATTGACGACTTGTTTACTATAAAGTTGAAGTCAAGGTTCATATCCAACTCGTAGGCTTGTCAGAGTATTTAAAGACAGCTGTGGACCCTAACAGTGACAGAAGAAAACCGTTATGCGGTAAATACGTTGCTCTGCTGGCATCCTCTAATTTTCATGCTCATCAGCCCACACCACACCCTTACTCCTTGCCTCAAGAATGCGGGGTACGGCCGTATGATCCATTTTTTCAGGCATGCTGGGGCAATGCATGAGATCAAACGTACTGGTGAATGTCCCAAGATGCTGTGAAACGCTATCTGTAGACTCCTTCATGCCGACTTCTTTTTACACCGATCCCTTGCTTCGACTTCCCACGCCTGGACTGGCCATGTATGTACGGTGAGTGGCGGTGAAACTCGAGCACAAAAATCAAATCTTCCAGTCAGAGTCTCTCTCGACAGGGAGTGAGAATTACGAAAACTTCTGTTTGTCATTCACTTTGGTTACCGAGAGTATGAGGTATATTCTGGCAGGGATTATCATTGGTGCTGCTTGGTTCCTCAAGGCCCAACTCGTCACTATCTCATGCCGTTGTGCTTATGGAAGTAATTCCTGGCCGTCTTTAGAAGACTGGAGTGTCTTTAACAACTCTGTCAACGGTCAGGCATTCGCGCTCCGACCAGTTGGCTGGCCTTGCAGTCCAGAAGGCTACGACCAAGCTCAATGTCAGGAAGTTGTTCGCCAGTTCCACAATTCCAGCTGGCGAGCGCAACACGTCGGTACGGTCATGAGCTTTTATGCCAAAAATTGGGTTGAGTTGGGGATTTCTGCGCATTTCGCTAACCATCTCCCCCGAGCTTAGCGGCATCCCAATTACTCAATTGGGAGGCTAGTGCCACGACTGGCGACCATTGCGCGATAAACAACGAGCAGGCCCCCCTTTGTTTACAAGGACGGGTGCCTTTATACACAGTGCAAGCTCAATCAGTGGAAGATGTTCAGAACACAGTACGATTTGCTCGCGAAAGAAATCTCCGTTTAGTCATCCGCAATACGGGCCATGATTTGGGAGGCCGGTCAAGCGGACCAGAGGCCCTGCAGTTGGATGTTAGCGGACTGAAGGATATCACGCGAGAAGAAAGATTTGAGATTCGCGGGTCACCCAAAGATCCTGGCTTCTTGGGTATCCCTGCGGTCACCGTTGGAGGAGGGGTTCAGATGAAAGAGGTTTACCAGCTCTGCGCTCTGGAAGGTTTTACAGTTGTTGGCGGGGGCAGCTCAAGCGTCGGCATTGCCGGAGGCTTTATGCAAACTGGGGGGATGAGTGTTTTCAGTCCATCTCATGGATTGGCGTCTGATAATGTGTTGGAAATTGAGTTGGTAGTTGCGAACGTCAGTGAAACCGATCGTCATCATCCCTCACTCCCCCAGAATGTACACTGACTCGCGTACAGGGCTCCGTTATAGTTGCCAATGAGTACCAGAACCCTGACTTGTTTTGGGCTTGTCGGGGAGGTGGCGGTGGAACCTTTGGCGTCGTCACTCGCCTGACTTTACGAACCTTTCCTGACACGCCTGGACGGATTGTGCGTCTAGTTTATGATGGTCCAGCTCAGGACCCTCGACTCTGGACCCTGGTGGAAGAAGGACTTGAAGTGGCTCGGAAGCTCAATAATGCTGGGGATGCTGCCCGTCTCATCTCGATGCCTGTTGGCTTCACTGGCAATGCAGCCCTCACCCTCGAGGCTGTTCTCTTAGGCAACACTTCTAACGAGGGCCAGCTCAAGTTAGAACAGTTGAAGAATTCACTCAAACAACGGGGCATGGGAGTCAAGCTGCACACCGAAGTGTGGTCATCCATGGCGAGATATCTCGCCGAGGGCCTCGGGCCAGATCCAGCCGGCGTGGCGATGCTCCCTGCTTCAGTTCTTGTGTCGACGGAGCTGATGAACACTTTTGATGGTACAACCCGTGTAGCAAAGACCCTCTCAAGCTTGTCTTTTCAACTAGGAGACGCCGTCAGTATAGATGTATGGTGCGGTCGCGGTGTCAACTCCAACACTGCTCAGTCTGCTGTCTCGCCGGCGCTGCGTTCCAGCCTCATGTCCCTTACAGTTGCTCGAGGAATACCCCAAAATGACAATGGAGCAGCTTTGACAAGTGTTCAGACGCAAATCGAGTCGGTCGACCTCCCCCGCTTACTTGCTTTGGAACCTGGCCGGACGGGCATCTCACCTGCCTTTGCGTACCCTTATGACAAGCGCTTCGCAGACCATCTCTGGGGCGCTCACTACCCCCGACTTCGAGATATCAAGCAACGCTGGGATCGAGACTCCATTTTCATCACACGTCTGGGAGTTGGAAGTGAGGACTGGGATGACGAGGGCCTCTGTCGAAAGCAGAAGTCGTGGAAAGAGAAGGTTCATTTAATGGGCGCTCCCCTTGAGACACTCGGCTCCTCTACAGTGCATCTGGCCCGAACGATCCTCGAAGCGACATACAATGCTTTCATCAGCTGAAGGTTTGTTGGATCCCAGGGAGGCTCAGGCAGATATCCCACGTAGATAGTTTCTTAGTGGAGAGCGAGACTTCTTCTACTCTCCGTCTCTCTCGGTAGTTCCAATACATGACATTTTGTTACTATCTCTCTGATTCGTCGATATATCATCTGTTATAGCGTGTGTGCATGTGTGTGTAATTCATCTACACCTCTCGTCGAAACGATATACAGATATACAACCTACCACCAATATATATATCTGTAGGTATATGTATCGTGTATCACTTGCTAAGCGAATTTAGAGCCCCACCGAGGCCTACCATGGCCTCTATACCGTCGTTATATTCATGCTACCCGTATGGCGCGTGGCGTTGAAACCGTTGCGATGCTTGAGCGAAGTCTAAGACAGCCTCCACTGTCTTAGTCTGTGAAGTTCTGTTAATTTTAGACAGTCTAATAGCACGTGATGTACACTTTCTCGCTCGCCATAGACGCATAAACCGTCATCGCGGAATAGAAAAGCCTTAGCATGTGTTAAAAACTAGTAGTGACCGGTTCGCAGTTGCGTTAGTAAGTACGCTCGATTTCTAGGCAGAGAGCCGTAGAGCCGTCTAGTGTGCTTGGCTGGCAGTAGACCTGGCTGTGACCCGCGGGTCACCCGCATTACCCTCGCCCCGACCCGCCCGCGGGGCGGGTTTGCGGCCTAACCTTAGACCCTGAGGGTCCTTAAATAAGACAAACAGCCTAATCTCGTGACTCGCATAAGTTATGTAGATTTGCCCTGTATTTTTGAGTATTTTTTTATAGCATTAGAATTATAGATAGTGCAATTAGCAATTAGCGTAAGGACATATTAATAAGAAGTTATAATGTACGCTTTTATTTTAGAACTATAAATGAAATAATAGCTAGTTCTTAACTAATATATATCTATTAAGTAGCTTAGAAACCTTCCCAACTCTTCTAGACGACCGTTATTATATAGAAGGGAAAGGAGTTTCGGTATTATCTTCTACCTTATTCTTAGGATTAGATTGCGCTTTATTGTCTTTAGTTACCGAGCCACGTTTTTATCTCCTACCGAGGATCGTATTAGGCGATAGCTATAAAGTAGGCTGCACTTAACTTGGTTAAACTAAGTCTTCCTTAGTGTAAAGAAAGGGGTTCTAGTGTTTGCAGGATAGAGCCTGTCAACTAGGTGAGACGAAGATGCCTGGAGAGCAAGTAGTATATTGGAGGAATACAGAGACTGATTCTTAGAGAACCTCTGGGTTCTCCTGGACTGGACTATTTAACATGGAGGATCAGCGGTACGGTGAATCAACGCTGACGTGTCGATACCCGGGTGGTGTCGATCCTCTGTGAGTGCGAGAGATCCGAGCATGACTTCTGAGGACTCCGTTACACTTAGATTTTTTATAAAAAGGCCTAAATCCTAACGGCCGTAAGACATTTCAACGTACCTTAGAATACTCAATATTATAGCCCGAAAATTCACAGTTTATACAGTCACGGGTCTTAGCTTATTTGTAACGTTTATAACCTAACTTAGGGCCCTAAACCTAGTACTAGATCGAAGTCTCCGACCTAAAACCTAACCTAGTCCGGGTTAGGTCCGGGTTAGGTTGGTCGTGCGGAAGTCTACATGGGTTCATTAAATCACACTGTTAGAGATAGGGCCGATGTAAACGAAAACAGATTCACTAGTCAGAAAAATATCTCGACCTGAGTTCTCAACCTCACTCCCAATACCTTTTGCATATGTCACGTTGCTTCTTGGACAAGGCTATCTTGTTTCGGGCGTGTAGTGTACTTGATGTTTCGGCTTCGGCGCACTAAAGCCACCAACACCCGGCGAGATTGCTTGAATTGGGAAGTAAAAGATCTGCCTGATAGTTTGATGAATCTTCTGTCAGGGCCCGGGTGTGATCTCAATATATTGCGCTAATTTAATTCTTTTGGTGAGGGCTAAATACGTGTTATCTGCTCTATTATCTTCCTAAACGCGACTACATAACAATTGTAACGTGGCCTCTTTTTGAGAACGGTAGGCTCATTATGTCACCCTGGCTTGAGTCCGCCCCTTATTCTTTGGTGAGTGTTATTATACGTGTCCTTCCTTAATCCTGAGTGGCTTTTTCTCCTCGATTGGAAAGATTATCAACTGGGGCAGGAGTTGTTGATTCCGCGCGATGCATAGGATGGAGCTTTGCTACTCTATCATTATGTGGGAGAATCAAGAGGTCTCAATCGAATAGTTGCGGATCAGCTAATGTAGAGCGCATGCGCTGTAAATGGGGGATAATGCTATTGCTGAATATGCGAATTCTATTGGGAGTTTGATGAGCTCTTCGTAGCATTTTGCTCGTAGAGTAGTATCATTGTTCTATCGTCGAGGTAGGCACAAAGATTGTCGTCTTTCGGACAAGAGCGCTAATGTTAGGCAACCTACCTAGCCCAGAAGTGCGATCGCTTCCCGGGTCGATAGAACTTCTTTGGAGCTTGTTAGGCTCGTTAAGGAGCAGTAAGGCGCTGTGGCGAGACAGAATTTTAGGCTTCTAGCTCCTCTTAGCTACCATTTAGATTTATCGGAATCGCAGCGGAGCACTGGCAGTATCCTAGGATCGAGTGTTCACAGATCACCCTCTAATACAGTACGTTGTCTACACAAGGACTTGCTTTGGCCGTCCACGGGTATGTGCACTCTTTACGTAAGGATGTAATATCGAAGTTGAACAACGTACTTATTGACAAGGAGCTATTGGGACAACATCATTGGCCAGAAAACACGATAGGGCAAGTATATTTGATACCCTACTATAATATATAAGTGAATTCCTAGTCAGCACCTTGTCACTTTTCAATCCCAATGTCTCCTCGAACATATAAACTTAGGTGTCTTCGGGAAGGATAATAGAGGATTTAAAATAAAAGCGTCTATTAGAGGGTGAAGCTACATTAGGAAATGTCCCTATATAGTGGCTTCTAGGAACCTAATTTCCTTATATAAAGACATTTGACCAATCCTGCTTCCTAAAGAACTCTACCACACTATCCAGCTATAGGGACGAGTCAAACTAGGTTGAAGTATTAGCAATGTGAAATTAAAAACCAAGAATACCGCCAACGAATTCACCTCTTTAGGGTGGATGATTGCGGGGTCATCTCGGCCCTCGTATCCAAACTCGTTGCAATAAGTCCAATTGTCGTCTAATTCAAGTTAAAGTTCACTCGGGAGGGGGACTTTCAATTGCCCTTTTGGCAAAAGAATGCATTCTATTTCTACCCCAGTAGCTTAAGAAAATGCCTTCGAAAGTTCGCGCAAGGGAGCGCCATTCCCGGTAGCCGATGATATTCTTCCCAACGCCCTCTTGCACAAGGGCCTTAACAATTGGACCAGTACCTTCTTCCGCGGCAATGAAAGGCAGTTTAACGTCTGGATCTAGATTGCCAACAAATTGGGCTATACCATGCGCTGTCTAGAGAGATTCAGACCTGATCCGGCCGATTGGACAGTCTCGATCTAAATAAAATTCAAGAACTTGTATAACAACTTTGGTATCTGACATTTACGACAGCAGTTTCACTGCAGCATATTATTACAAAGTTTACCGATAAATCCGAAAAATACAAACCACACAGCGTTAATGTTACCAGAAGGCGCCCATATTCGCTGGTAAAAGTGTAGATTTTGATTCCCCACCAGACCCATGTCGTCAGAAGGCGCGACATCCCCAGGACACCTCCGAACGGGGAGATAAACTACGAGAATGCTGAAAACCATAAAATAAATAAGCACAGGAACCCCTGTCCTGCAAATCACAACACTCCACACATAAACCCTCAAAATGGCATCTCGTCGACCAATCTACTACAACCCCGCAGCCGCGGACGAGCGCGTCAACTCCCCACAAATTGAAGCCCTGAAGTCCTTTCACCAATCCTTCCCAAACTACGCACCAACACCACTAGTCCAACTCCGAGAACTAGCAGTCGAGCTTGGCGTTAGCCATGTCCTCGTCAAAGACGAGAGTAACCGCTTCGGACTACCATCTTTCAAAGTCCTAGGCGCGTCATGGGGATGTTTCCGCGCTATTGCGGCCAAGCTGGGCAGTCCTGCTACTACCTCGCTCGAGGGCCTTTCAACTCGAGCTAAGGCAGCGTCGATTGTCTTGACGACCGCCACTATGGGAAACCACGGCCGTGCAGTCGCGTTTATAGCCCGGCTTCTTGGGATTGAGGCTCGGATCTTTGTCCCTGAGTGTCTGGGCCAGGACACTCGGGACCGCATTGCTGGAGAGGGGGCAAGAATTGTTGTTGTGAAGGGGGATTATGACAAGGCTGTTCAAGGCGCTTTGGATGAATCGCGTCTGAAGGAGGGCGTCCTTCTTATCCAGGATACTGCCTTTGAAGGGTATGAGGATGTGCCTGCTTGGATCGTGGAGGGGTATTCGACTATGTTGAATGAGGTTCAGGATGGTCTCGCTGAGCTCGGTCTTACTGGTAGTGTGATGATTAGTCCTGCTGGTGTGGGAAGTCTTGCGCATGCCGTGGCTAAACATTGCAAGTCGCAGAGTACGCCGTTGTCCATGGTTGCTGTGGAACCTGACACCGCTGCTTGTTTGTCTGCTAGCTTGACTGCTGGTAAGATGGTTACTACCCAGAGCTCGGAGACTATCATGGATGGTATGGACTGTGGCACTGTTTCTTCTACTGCTTGGCCGGATCTGCAGCGATTGGTTGATGCGTGCATCAGTGTCTCTTCTTATGAAGCACACTGTGCCGTGCAGTATCTGGCATCCAATTCTGTGGCTGTTGGTCCTTGTGGAGGTGCTTCATTGGCTGCACTTCGCCATCTGGCTAAGGAGAGATCTTCGCTTTTAAACAAAGACTCTGTCGTGGTCCTTCTCAGCACCGAAGGCCCGCGTAAATATTCCACTCCGAGAGATGTTTCAGTCGAGGACGCTGTGGGATTGACCCAAACGCTCACCCAGATCAACTCCTCCAACCTAACACTGTCTGTCACGGATGGAGTAGGCGAAACTGAAATCGCAAACTGGCTTGCCTCCTGGTTTGCACACCGTGATATTGAATACCACTGGATCGAAAAGGCCACAGGACGGCCATCCATTGTTGGTGTCCTGCGCGGTAGTGGAGGAGGCAAATCTCTCATGTTCAACGGCCACACAGACACAGTCAGCTTGTCTAGCTACGAAGCGGATCCCCTATCAGGCTCTATCCAAACCAAAGATGGAAAGCAAGTCGTTGTTGGAAGAGGATGCTTAGACATGAAGGGCGGATTGGCCGCAGGGCTAGCAGCACTTGCAGCAACAAAGGCCAGTGGCCGTATCCCTCGCGGGGATGTCATCTTAGCTGCCGTCTCAGATGAAGAGGATGCTTCCCTAGGAACCCAAGATGTGATCGAAGCCGGCTGGCGCGCCGATGCCGCAGTTCTCCCGGAACCAACTCAAGGTGGCATTATCACTGCCCACAAGGGTTTCGTGTGGGTTGAGGTTGATATCCTGGGAGTTGCCGCGCACGGCTCGGACCCCTCAGCTGGAGAAGATGCGATTCTGTACGCCGGATCATTCCTCCAGGCATTGGAGAAATACCAGTCCCACCTCCCTGTGGATGAAGCCCTCGGACAGGCATCGCTGCATTGTGGCTTGATTCGTGGCGGCGAGGAACCATCCTCATACCCCGATAAGTGCACTATCACAGTTGAGTTCCGCACCGTGCCTGCTCAAACTGAGGAATCTATCTTGGGGGACATGAGCCAATTGTTGAAGGAGATTGCTGAGCAGAATGCTCGTTTCAGATACGCCCAGCCTCGCATTACCATGTCGCGTCCTACGCAGAAGGTCGCTGTTGATCATCCCTTCGTGCAGCAGAGTGTTGCTACTGCGTTTTCTGTGTTGGGAAGCGAGCCTGTTGTGAAGAGTGGGCCGTTTTGGACTGATGCGGCTTTGCTTGGTGCTGTTGGTATTCCGTCTATTGTGTGGGGTCCTGCTGGGGAGGGTTTGCATGCTAAAGAGGAGTGGGTTGAAGTTGAGAGTCTTGGACAGTTTGAGAAGGTTTTCACGCAGTTGGTACAGGACTTTTGTTATTAAGACCTTTGTATATGTTATATGAACGAATGAATTCAGTTGAATAGAATCGCAATTGTGTTGTTACATATCTCTAATGGATTTCGATGGTAAATAGCAGGCTCAACGTCATTAGAACTTATAGGTGTTTAGGTTTGCTTGCTATTTAGTTAATGAACGAATGAAGCTATGTTACTTCCAACGACACCTAACCGGATGTGAATTTATGTAGTAGACGATTGTAGAGAGGAAGTTGTGTATGGCCGCGGAAGAGATCGTTATCGGCACGGGACTTGATCGACATCCAGACACCTTTGCCTTCCCTCACCATCCCACTTTCCACCTTTGTCTACACCTCACGACTTTTTCAACTATAATCTGTGAGCTGGCACAGAATATCCATAATGTCCGAAGAATCACCAGCTCAACGGTCCGCCCGACTGCGACGCGAGCGGCGAGAGGCCAAGATCAAGGAAGGAGGGTCAGCACGCCTGGACAAGATCACCAGTCTGAGTGGACGCACTCCGCAATCTGGTACGAAATGAAGAGCTCCATTCTCTCCGCGCTGTGGCTCTCAAGCACCCGTCAATAGCAAAGCACACATGCCACCACGACACAAGCTAACAGAAGCCCCAAAACAGAACGCGAAGATGCCTCACCATCCCCCCAACGCTCAATCAGCGCATCACCATCCCCAGCACCCCCAATGCCCCAATTCCGCCCCTCGCCATCCCCCCAGTCAGAAATGCAATCCCCAGAAGCCCAGCGCGCCCAACAAGAAGCCTTCCTCGCCATGCTCCAACAATCCGCCTCCGGCCAAGCCCAAGGCCAACAACCCGACAGCCAAGTCGAAGCCCTGCAAGCACAGCAAGACGCCTTCCGCGCAATGCTGAGACAATCAGCACCAGAACAAGGACAGAGCCAAGGCCTGCAATCTAACGACGCCGAAGACCCGGCCATCAAACTTCTGAGCTCCCTCCTGGGCGCGATGCCCGGTGGTGATCCCAACGCCCCGCCGGTTGCTACACCCCCCGACGCAGGCGCGCCACCAAGTCCTGGATCCTCGCTTGCCGCTATGGCGACCATGGCCGGTGTACCGCCCTTCCTGGCTAATATGCTTGGTGGAGCTGCTGCGCCGACTGAGGCGGAACAGAAGAGTACTCGGATATGGAAGACGCTGCATACTGTTTTTGCATTGGCTGTTTCCTTTTACTTGCTTTTCCTTATTGGGACTTCGGTTTCACTGTTTGGTAGTCCCCCGCCGAAGCCTGCGACGGCTCAGAACCCATTTGCGATTTTCGTTACGGGGGAATTGCTCTTGACTGGGGGAAAGGTGTTGTTTGGTGGGAAATCGGGCGGGAAGGGGATGGCTGTGCAGCTTTCTAAGGATGTTATCCGTGATGGGAAATTGCTCCTGTTTGTTTTGGGGCTTGCGTCTTGGTATCATCCTGAATGGCAGGCTTCAGCATCGGCATAGTAGGACACTAGGTCTGGATAGTTTAGTTTCTATGCGATATGAGCATTTCAATAGCATGTATTTTGTCATTCATGATTTCATCATTCGTATCTACATGTAACTTATAACTTTTCTTCATCCACGTTAAGCAGATGAATCCACCGCACGTTCAAAAGGCAGTATTGCATTCCGTAGAACACCCATAGCCGATGAATCAAGTCCCCAGTCCCCTTCCCACTGATGCATCCGAGAGCCGTTCTTGAAATGATCAGCCAGATGATCTACCCGAGCTGTCCAGGTAGAAAGACGACACCCGCAGAATCCACAGCTACTTTTGACATTGGTGCCTGAACCGCGCCAGGAGTCGAGGTCAGAAACCGGTATCTTCGTGCAACTGTGGAATTTGCGAAGATGTTGCCAGACATAATCCTTCCGACTAAATGACCGCTCGCCAACACGTTTGTCGGCACAGACGTGGAACTCATGTTCTTCCATATGGGTAGGCACTGGGAATAGGACATCGCAGAAGGGACATTCGGAAGGTTGGAGATCAAAGTATTGTTGGAGTTCCGTTAGGTTCGGAGTACAGACCCAGGAGTCGAGAGTTATATGAACGCTTTTCTCATGGCGCGTCCAATCATGCTTTTTCTTAAAAGAACGTGTGCAGAATGTGCATTGGTAAACATGATTCTCAGACCGGCCCCGTGACCGTCCCCGGATACGTCTGGGTTTGCTTTGTTTCGGGAGAAGGGGGAATGGTAAGCTTGTATCCCCAGAGGAATGATAACTCCACGCCGAAGAGGCACTGTCGGAAGACTCCGATGCCCTGCTCCCAATACTTGAGATAGAAGACGCCAGATGTGAAGAGCTTTCGTCGAAATCGAGGAAATCCATTGCGGAGCTGTCAAGCTTGAAAGGATCAATGGTTCCGTCTGATTCTATCGAGCCAGATGCGATGGCGTTTTGAATCGCTGCTTCGGGGACGGGTTCATCTTCTGGTGGGGATGCCTGCCATCGTTCCATTGGGGTCATGTCGGGTAAGGTGCTGGTTATCATGGGAGAGCCCGCGCGGGTACGAGACCTCGAGCCTAATGCCGATGACTGGATCTTCTGTTTCTGGCGTCGACGAGCATTCGCGAACCATGTTGATACACGCTTTTGAGAAAAGCCTGTGTCCGTCGACAGTTGGATCTTTTGCGCGTCGGTTGGGTAGGGATGTTCTTGGTTTTGATAGAACCACTCTCGGAGGACTCGAGCTCCCTTTCGAATGAATTGCTTGGGTTCTCTTCTACCATCTTCGTTGTTGAGATTGGTGACGGAGGATATGTTTCCATCTTCTGGGACGCCGTGTAGATGTCCTAGAACTGGGGTCATGGTTTCAAAGCCCGCTGGGAAGCGTTTCTCTCCTTTGGCAAGACTGCATTCCCGGAATAGAGCCACGCAGCTTGAACATGATGTCTTTGGGTTCGGGTTGGCATCTGTGGTCCGGATGATTAAACATTGTAGTCGGTGTCTGCGACAATGGTTGCAGGGGACCGGGGGACGGTATGCTCCGCGTAGCCACTGCGAGACATTGTTGAGGTTTGGCTGCGGCAGATACTGATCCACGCAATCTGTCGGTATAGGTGAAGCAGAGTTGGCTATAACACCCGAGGGTTGTAGTTCACCGTGACCTTGAGGCTCAAATTGTCGATCAGGTGTTGATAGATGATGTGACTCATGACTTATCCACTGTTCCCATCCCAGATCACTGGCATCTGAGGAATGGAGATAAAAGTCATTAAGAGCGTCGGGCCCAAAGACTGAATCATCTGGCAGCCATAGATCTGGCTCAGTTGTATGTAGAATGTCTCCTAGTCCCGAATCCAAGGCAGAATGTGGCAACGGCGGCCATGTTGGAGAGTCGATGGGCTGCTGTGAATTCATGCCATATAGATATGAGCAGAGTCACCAAGTGGTGTGCGCTGAGTCCACTCCTTGAATAGATGTATAGAATCAAGCCTAGAATCTATTGAGCCTGTGAGCTTGCCTTCATTTCAGATGTCGGGGATCGCGGGTCTTGGAACTAGTCTATATCCGGTTAGTGTATATTTCCCGTTCCACAGACTGATTAGTAATGGAGATGAGTCATGTGACTGGGAGGATCACCGCTGCCCACTTGGGCAGGTCAATATTTGCTTGGCATCAATCGCAAGGCCCGCTTTTTCAGACCAGGATGAAGCAGAGACAACTTGGCACCTTCTATATACAATGAGACATAACACTTGCTATCTACCCCGAGATCACTTTGCTTTTTCTGGATATGGCATGATACATGCAGGATGTTTCAGCATTCTTATCAAGTACACGTTTGTCAAGTCTTTTCTCACATGCACTATGGAGTACGTGGAGGCCGGAGTCTCAAGATGTTCGCAAATGTTTAGGAGGTTGAACTATATCCTGCACGTTACTTGATATAGCACTCAACACCCGTGGATCGCAC
>ERZ1673737.3004-NODE-3004-length-13328-cov-4.272433_pt1 | contig 13328 bp, 13 predicted proteins | sample MGYA00580211_ERZ1673737 | MGnify/ENA primary metagenome ERZ1673737 (study PRJEB41218, sample SAMN15661789) | gut metagenome | host: Homo sapiens | place: Canada: London | collected 2015-08-20/2019-03-30 | study: EMG produced TPA metagenomics assembly of... | reverse complement strand
CCGGCTGGGCCACCTCCCACCACCAGTACGGTGCACTGCTCAGGAACAGTCTTTGTAGCGGCCATTTTATCGGATAGTCCACTGCAGTCTAAAAAACGAAAATGCTTCGATTGTATTGTGTGCGTTACTGCGTGGTTGTGTTGGATGAAAGACTTGACCCTTTTGTCAACAACCTCAGACTTTATAATTGAGCCATCCATCGAAAGAAGACGGCATATAACTTCTCGGAGTTGAACCTCGCGGCTGGAGTCCTGCCAATCGGGCTGTTCTTGATTCACTGGAGGGTGTTGGGGGGCCTTGGGACCGCCCGTGCGGGAACTGTGGATTCCTCGGACTCCGACCCTAAGTCATTGCCCTGGAGCCTCAGATCCGAACAGGTAGGCAATAATGCCATGCCACGTTTGGGTTTGTCATCGAGATACCTAGGTACCGAGGTAGTTGTATCTCGTTTCTTCAATATTGCTGTCGCCGGGTGCTTTGCGATTCAGTACAGCTGTCAACACCATGTTCACTCCAAAAGTATGGACCCAGTCGGAATGGCACGACTACCTAGCTATTCGAAACTCCAAACTACCAGCTCTGCCTGGAGTGACCGAGCTCAGTGCAGAGGTGGTGAGAATACTGGGCGGAAATCCAGGTGACATGCAACTACAAGGCACGAATACATATTTGGTCGGGAGCGGCCAGACAAGGATTTTGATAGATACAGGACAGGTCAGTGAGCTTGAACCTCAATTCTCAAACATTAGAATAAAAACACTGACTGAATCCAAAGGGTTGTCAACTTTGGATCGAGACATTGGTCAACTTCTTGAAACAACATCATCTCAGCATCTCACAAGTGCTCCTCACTCATTGGCATTCTGATCACACTGGAGGTCTGCGCGCACTGCTCTGTCATTATCCGCATCTTGAAGGAGCCATCTACAAAGCAGATCCTGACCGTGGCCAAAATCCAATACATGATGGCCAAATCTTTGCGACTGATGGGGCTACAATCCAAGCGTTCTTCACGCCTGGACACTCTACAGACCACATGTGTTTTATTTTGGAGGAAACCGGTGCTATGTTTACAGGTGACAATATCCTGGGTCATGGAACCAGCGTTGTCGTGGAAAACTTAGGACTATATCTCAAGAGCATTCAGAAGATGAGGCAAAGAGTGCATAGCGAGGGTATAAGCGTTGGATACCCCGGGCATGGCGCCGTGATTGAAGATCCAACCGCCAAGCTCATGGTGTACGCCAAGCACTGGGAGGTACTTGAAAAGGCTGTTTATTCTACATTTGTGACAGGTAGTTCGAAGGAGAGGGCATTGTTGACAGCTCGGGAAGTCACATCTCGTCTTTACGGAACGGCATTAGAAATGATGGTGGGGCCATTCATAACACAAGTCCTCTATAAACTAGCTGAGCAGGGAGAACTTGCCTTCACGGTGGTAGGGGGGCCAGAGAAGAAGTGGTTTGTGCTTCGAAGATAGATTGAAGGGCTCTGTCTGTATGGTCAATTTGGGCTGGCCAGACCCCTCGGACAAATATCTCACAATCATTTGCGGACAATTAAAGTCATTGAAAAAAATGTGGAACCAGCTGCAACTAACGGCCAGAATAAGCCCTTCGTATTCAAACTAGCCTAGCAGCAGAGTCACTTCAGCTTACTGTCAGTTAGCTCCACTTAGGAAGAGAAGAGCTCAGCCACGATAAGCTATGATATTACCCCGACAACTTCGCAGGTCGTAAACGAAATTCTCCGACTGTTATCGGTTCTAGAATCCCATGTTCATGATCGGACCCCGGGATTAATGTAACATCACTAGGGTGCCTGACTGTAGAGCCGCGAGGAGGGCGCTGGCTAGCGTGAGATCTGAGGGAGACAACACGTACAATATGTTTGACCACATAATATAGAGCTAAACATTTAAAATATGCTACATCTCACTCTATTGATCGTTCCAGGTATTCTATCTCATGATTTTGAGAAAAATGGACACCCCATCTACATCTTCTGAAGAAGGGGTCTCCTCTCGTTTTCTTTTGTTCAGTCATACTTTCCCTCATGACAGGCTTTCAGACCTTTTTGGCTCTTTGCAACGATGGAGTCGTGAAAGGAGGCTACCCTTGTTAGCCACCTTTTTGAAGGAAGGTACCTTTGGATTGAAGGAAGAGATACTTGCTTTGCCTCGACACATGCAAGATGCCTTCCCTCCTCCCCAATCCATCATGGACTGGGTTGAAAACCTGGAAGATTTGCAAAAGTCCCCTGCCGGAGGAGCACTCGAAGGAGCATTGCTTTGTGTGCTGGAGCTTGGAATGCTTATTGGGTATGTCATCATGAAACACATATGCTTTCTTTCGACGAAGACGAGTACTAACAAAAACTCCTAGGCATTATGAGTCCCAAGGTATTCTCTATGACCTCCCTGTTTCCGATGGAATGGTCCTTGCAGGGATGAGCATAGGGCTGTTTTCAGCGGCAGCTGTAGCCACATCTTCATCCCTGTTTGAGCTTGCCCACACTGGTTCTACTAGTGTACGGGTGGCCTTCCGCTTTGGATTGCACGTCGGCCGGGTATCACATATGCTTGAGCCTCAGGGCGAGGTTCGCAAAAGCTGGGCATACGTGGTAGCTGGACTTGATGTGGCAGAGGTGCAAGATGCACTGGATGCGTATAATACGGACACAGTATGTGAAGAGGTCATCCTAAGCTTTGGTTCGTCTGAGACTAACCTCTGGAAGAAAAACTCGGATATCTGTCGGGTATGCATCAGCCATGCAGACTCCATTTCGGTTGGAATTACGGGACCTCCATCTCGTCTTGAAAGTCTCTTCCGCCATTCGCCCGTGCTGCGAAACGCGAAACGATCTCCACTCCCCATTTACGGGGGTCTCTGCCATGTCTCACATATTTACAGCCATGAAGATGTCCATGAAATTCTGAGAGGCTTTGGAACTGCGAAGGAAAACCGTCGTCCGGTGTATATCCCATTACTGTCTCCTAACTCGGGAAAGCCATTCATCGCCGATGGTGCCGCACAGCTGTACGAGGCCATCTGCACGGAGGCATTGACTATGCCTCTGTTCCCTGACAAGCTCAGCTTGGGTATCACATTGAGTCTTTCCAGCGTTGAGTCCAAAGAATGCGAGGTTTATCAGTTTCATCGCTCTGTGGCCTCGGACCAGATTCTCGCAAGCATTGGGGCTAGTCTTCCAAGCATCCAGCTGAAACCACAGAACCTGATGGACTGGATCCACAAAGGAATGAACCTTCCAAATCCAAAACCTTCCCAAAAGCTTGCTATCGTGGGCATGTCCTGTCGTCTACCAGGAGGAGCAAACGACCCGGAGTTGTTTTGGAAGCTGTTGATGGAGGGCCGCAACACCTGCACTACCGTCCCACAAGACCGATTCGACTTAGAGACCCACTTCGACCCGACTGGAAAGACAATAAATGCAACAGAGTCTCCATTTGGAAATTTCATTGACCATCCGGGTCTATTCGACAGCGGATTCTTCAATATGTCCCCACGTGAAGTAGGTCGTCTTCTCCAATTATCTTGATCTCCCAGCGATACCTCGTGCCAGCTTACTGACAATGGCCTAAATAGGCTGATCAAACCGATCCCATGCAGCGTCTTGCCCTAGTCACAGCATATGAGGCCCTGGAGATGTCTGGATACGCTCCAGATCGGACCGCGTCCACGTGCAAGAAGCGCGTTGGTACTTTCTATGGTCAGGCCAGCGATGACTATCGTGAAACAAACGCTGGGCAACAAATCGGCACGTACGGTATACCTGGAGGAGAACGTGCCTTTGGAAACGGCCGCATCAATTACTTTTTCAACTTCGGTGGTCCAAGCTTCAACATTGATACTGCTTGCTCAAGCGGTTTGGCGGCAGTCAACGCAGCCTGCTCATCTCTGTGGGCTGGTGAAACGGATATGGTGATTGCTGGAGGATTGAACGTCATTACCAACTCCGACATTTACTGCATGCTCTCCAAGGGCCACTTTCTGTCCAAGACAGGTCAATGCAAGGTCTGGGACAAGAGCGCGGATGGCTACTGTCGATCAGACGGGGTAGGCTCTGTCGTTATCAAGAAGCTGGAAGATGCACAGGCAGACAATGATCCCATCATTGCCACAATCGTCTCCGGTGCCACCAACCACTCGTGTGAAGCAGTATCCATTACTCATCCCCATGCCGGGGCTCAGAAAGACAACTATCGACAGGTGATGCACACTGCTGGAGTCAGTCCGTTGGATGTGAGCTATGTCGAGCTGCATGGAACTGGAACCCAAGCAGGCGACGGTGTCGAATCCGAGTCTGTCGCTAGTGTCTTCGCCCCCCTCACTCAGGCCCGACAGCAACGACTTCATCTGGGGGCCGTCAAGGCCAACATTGGCCACGGAGAGGCAGCAGCTGGGGTGACTTCTTTGATAAAAGTTCTCCTTGCCTTTGAAAATGAAGAAATACCCCGGCACATTGGTATCACGACAGAGATAAATCCAATCGTGATGCAAAATACGCAGAACCGCAACACTGGTCTTGTTATGGAGCATACCAAGTGGCCCAGGCCTGAAAACCGAGGACGATATGCCATAGTCAACAGCTTTGGAGCCCATGGTGGAAACACTACGTTGCTCTTGGAAGATGCTCCGCGCAAGCCCAAGGTGACCCCAGAATCGCGGGCTGCGTACCCAATCACCCTTTCTGCAAAAAGCAAGGCATCCCTCAAGGAGAACACCAAGGCTCTAATCCATTTCATTGATGCGAATCCCGACGTGACTCTCGGCGATCTTTCCTACACCACCTGTGCCCGACGGATGCACCATCATACACGCATTGCAACCTCTGCCACAAATAAATCCCAACTCAGAAGTTTCCTCGAGTCTTCAATTGAAAAAGTTGGAAACTTGCGACCAGTTCCAGCTACAGCCCCAGGCGTTGCGTTCGTTTTCACGGGACAGGGTGCTTTCTACCGTGGAGCAGCAGCACAGCTTCTGCGCAGTTTCCCCTTCTTCCGTGATCAGGTTGCCCAGTTGGATAAAGTGTGCCTGAATTTGGGATTTCCGTCTGTTTTTGCAACATTGGAAAGGACTGAAGAAGCCAACAACGTTTCACCAATCCTCTCACAGTTGGCAATTCTGGTTCTTGAGATTGCACTTTTGAAATTGTGGGAGCTCCTGGGCATTCGACCCAGTTTTGTCATGGGCCACAGTCTTGGCGAGTATGCCGCCTTGGTAGCTGCTAAGGTTCTTCCGCCTGCGGATGCAATCTATCTTGTTGGCCGACGGGCAGAGCTTGTCATGGCTTCTTGTACCGCGGGCAGCCATGTCATGCTATCCGTGCGTGCGAGTGTTGAAGAAATTCGGAATATTTCCGAATCCCACGTCTACGAAATCTCATGTATGAACGATCTGAAGTCGACTGTGATTAGCGGAGTTCGTGAGGAGATCGAAGTTGTGCGCTCAAATCTGGAAGCAAGTGGCATAAAGTGTATGGAGTTGGATCTCCCTTTTGCATTCCACACTGCTCAACTCGATCCTATTCTGGATGAATTCGAGCAAACTGCGAGACATATCACGTTCCACCCTCCTCAGATCCCCATCATATCTACTCTGCTTGGTAAATGCATCTTTGATGGCAATACCGTGGACGCGAAATACCTTCGCCGTGCGTCCAGAGAACCAGTCAACTTCCTCGGCGCGATGAACACCGCCAGGGAACTAGGGATCACGGAAGAAGCGGTCTGGCTCGAGGTCGGACATCATGCGCTTTGCTCTTCATTTGTTAAGAGTCACGTCTCTGACGTTCCTGTCGTCCAATCCTTGCGGAAGGGCGAAGACAACCATGTTACCTTGACCAAAGCAATGGCAGCAATGCATTGTGAAGGGCTACCGGTATGCTGGAACGAATACTTCAAGCCAGAAGAACATTCATACAATGTTTTGAGGCTAGGCGCCTACCGGTGGAATAACAAAAACCACTGGATTCAGTATGAGGGCACATGGGCTCTAGACAAGGGCAATGCACAAAGAGGAGGAAAACAGGCCATACCCTCTGGACAGTCTATCGACAGTACCTCTGTGCAACAAATTGTTTCCCAGACAATAACCGACTCGACTGTAGAGGTCACTGCTGTGACCGACGTGAAACGGTCTGACTTCATGAATGCAGTTCTGGGGCATACTATTAACGGAATCGGCGTGGTGTCTGCTGTGAGTTCTCCACTCTCTTGTGTGTTTCTTGCCTGCTTACCCTTTGAAATTAGTCAATCTGGACAGATATGGCTCTCACTCTGGGCTCATATCTGTACAAGCTTATTGCCCCCTCTGATGAGCAACCTTCAATGAATCTTACCAATATGCTCGTCCAGAGTCCTCAAAAACTTGACCAGAGCGGTTCAGGGTCTCAGCTGCTCCAGATTGAAGCAACACTCAATCAAGCCACATCCACTGCCAACATTACATGGTACACCCAATCAGTTAGTGGTCAGCGCTCGAAAGACTCCTTTGCTACAGCCACAATCACCTATGAAAACCCAACCGCATGGACAAAGGAATGGGGGCGACAAAGTCATCTGCTGAAGTCGCGCATCGACACGCTCATGGCAATGGCCTCTACAGGAGAAGCAAGTCGTCTTTCAAGGAGCATGGTATACGAGCTCTTCCGAAACATCGTTGATTACAGTCCCCTTTACCAAGGCATGCAATCAGTCGTGCTGAATCAATTCGAGGCCTGTGCGGAAATCTGCCTCCCAGTGGATAGACACGGGAAGTGGCACACTCCTCCTCACTGGACCGACAGTTTGTTTCAATTGGCTGGGTTTGTCATGAATGGAAGTGATGCGACGAATACGAAGCAGTTTGCTTACATCACGCCTGGATGGAAGGATCTGCGCTGCATAGAGAGTTTTGAGCCCGGCGTCAAGTATACGAGCTATGTGCACATGATTCCAGAAAAGGGCGACCCAAATACGTTCCTGGGCGATCTTTACGTGTTACGAGAGAATGAGATTGTGGGCTTGTTGGGCGAAATCAAATTCCGACGCATACCGAGAGCTCTTCTGGGAGCCATGTTCGCGACCCCTTCAGCGGCTGTTGAAAAGACATCAGCAACACAGCCTACCCGGGCACTGTTGCCTAAGCCTCTTGTTCCCGCCGAAACAACTCTACCGTCAAGGCCACCCGTTGTCGAGTCTTCATCCCCTACCGTTGTTGTCAACGAACCTGCTGTGATCACCGACTGTCTTCGGTTGATTGGACAGGAAACTGGCTATCCGCCCTCGGACCTCGCTGATGAGGCCACCTTCCCCGAACTGGGTGTTGATTCTCTCATGTCTCTTGTGCTGGCTGAGAAATTCCGAAACGAGTTGGGATTGGAGGTTAGAAGTTCTTTGTTTTTAGAATGTCCTACCGTGAAGGAGTTCAAGGATTGGATCAAGCAGTATTGTTAGATGCAAAGACAGAATGAGAACAGATTGCATTGTCGTCAACCACATGAGGAACCTAATTCAAACTATGCTGAATAAATCTAAAAATATATAAACTTCAGGCTATCCTAGCCAATATGTTGCATCGTTTGTAATTTGCTGCAGCCTCTCCCGCATGAGGTTGCCCAAAGCCGGCAAAAAGTCGAATGGGATCTCGTGGCCTTCCGGAAGTGGCTGTTTACCCTCCACATCTCCACTGTACCGCTCGATGAATTGCAAAACTAACTTGGCCATCTTAGATAGCTCTCCTAATACCAGCATAGCCACGGCTTCGTTTTCCGGCGGCTCCTGAGCAGACGCTCCATGATCATCCCAAAGACCCGTCTGACCCAGCACCGGTGGCGGTGGGTTGTTGCGAACGGACTTGGTGATTGTCATGGCGTGCATATCGATGATGGTCATGCAGATGGCATAAATCAACATGCCAACCTCAGCGCGCTCAGAGCAAGGACATATCAAAATGGTGAAGAGGCGGCGAAGTGCGGCGATGATGGTCTGCGCCGTCGAGTTCGCTAGGCAGGAATCTACCAATGATGAGCGCCTGAGCTGCTCGGTCTGAACTTCCAATTCGCAGAAAAGGTCCATGACGACCAATACGCAATCTGGGTCGACCTTGTGCCTATGAATTTCAGCCACATTGCCTTTTGGTTGTTGCGTTTTGAAGGATGGATCATTTTGACTGGGTCTGCGTTTGACAATGGAGCTATTGCGGCCCGCATCCGCACGGGAAGACAACGTCTTGAACCGAGAAGATGGTCTGTCTCCCTCATCTACAAATCGGGTCGTCCTTATGGCCTTGGTAGAATGTGGCCGTTCTGGTTCCTCGCCATCTTTTTCTGCCGGTGAAGGCATTTTAGATCGGTATGGTCGTCCAACTCTTCGTGCAGGGCTATAGAAACATGTATATCCCGACTTTTCGCACCGTGCACACGATGGCTTTTCTTTCGTACAGCGCACCTTGGAGGAGGAACAATTGTCACAAGAATCCTTGAGCTTTTGAGATTGTGAAGATGTGGGAGGTGGGGCGTCCGTAGTTGATGTTGGCGACTGAGTTTGTGTGGGTTCCATATTTTCTGTCGTATGCTCAAATGGAGGATGTTGCAAAGGTAAGCGGCTCCCTAGTATTTGAAGAACCGAGTCAGACGGCCACTCCACGGATACCACCTATGAAGGGTCTTTTTTCACAAGCCTACCGAAGAACTAGTCCAAAGCTTCATGCCCCCCTATTCATCCCCGAGGTACGGAGCACGAGTTGGCCCCGTTTGATACGTTATGCATATTAGCGGGGCTTTCCTGCATACTAAAACACGTAACTCTCAGCCTCGCGCCTGATCTCGTATTGTGGGTTCCGCTGATTCATATTTATAGACGGCCAACCTGCGGGGCGTGATAGATGTTGAATGGTCTGTTGTCGCAAAGAACTGTGACAAAAGATTACGCTCTCATCCACTAACTAGTAAGAAAGCGATCCAAACGCCGAGAGAAAGTCCTCGAGGGGTCGAATCGAGCCATGTGGGGATCACAGCTGAGCGGCCCGTTTAGGCCCCCCTCGGTAATCTCCCGCGACCATTTTCCCTCGATTTTTCACCTACTAACTTATCGCTAAAAATGGTCGATTCTTGGTTAGCTGACCTGGCTAGCTCGAGACCGATTTAGCGACAGCCTAAACGATGCAACATAAGCATTGAAATACGCCTTGTAACGAAACCGCCCCGACTGCGTAAACATCGGACAGTAAGTCTTCGCTAGAAAGGACTTTTTAAGAGAGAGTTGAACTCTTACGAAGAATTGATCTTCTTTATGGGTCTCTCGGAGGATCATACGACGATCTATAAACCTGGAAACTGGTCGACGATCAGTACCTTTGAAAAGCTTAGCGTTTAGTCATATTTCACGTGGTATAGAACAATACCGCTTTTCTTCACGATGGGGCAAAAATACTAGTCTCCAGGGGTAAGCGGAAACAGCTGAGGTAAGAGCTAGCGCCAAGGAAAATTGCTCGTGTTGTATTAATGCGAGGCGCTATGCCCGATACTAGTTAGTGCCCACCCGGGCTGGGAATCGTAAATATCATCCATTTTGGGTTTTTCTCATTGCAGGGGCTTGGACTTTGAGAGATGAAAGGATGGCGTCCTGTGGAAGGAAAGTTGGAATATTAGGTGACCTCCACGTTTGTCTAGAACTTAGCTGGTCCATTGCCCTCTTTCTCCCTTTCTTCTTTCTGTTCCCCAGCTTCTAGGGTGTTCAGTCCAGTCATCTTGATATTGCGAACTCTTGGCCTTTCACCAATATGTGCACCCTTGTCATTGACGATGGAGATATCTGCATGGACAGGTCACCGTGCACCTGTGCACGTCATCAGTGTCGCTCGGGGCACTCTATTAAACATTCGAATCACGCCCAACTAAATGACCAACTTGATGGCCTATTCTGGCATCTAGGTCAAGTCACGCCGCCCACGGATAAGGCTCGCGATTTTGATCACACTTCTTTGGAACCGCTGGGTGCATTTGATATACACTTCGGCAAGGATTCGGCGCCTTTTCCGGCGCTGCTTCCCAGCAGTGACGATGATCGCCAACGTACGGGACCTACCGGTCCGCTAAACCTACCCGCGGGGTTCGCTGCAAACAACAGTCTATTCGGAGAGCCACCATTCGAGGCTCCTGATGTTCACTTGAACGTTGATCTTAGTTCTACTGCATATCTGCATTCTCTCCTTGCAAGCCCGCCCCTCGAATCTAGTGCAGAATCCGGCCCCAATACGAACTCTGATATTTGCATGGACTATGCCCTTGGTTCTGATAGTTCTGATGAGCCGACATTGGATTACCTTACGCTTCCGAATCGTCTGCCCGCCCGCAACCATAGCCACTCTTCGTCTCTCTCTACTCTGCCTTTTGGCTCTGAGGGCTCACTAACAACCCCTGTTCTAACGCCACCACCCCCTACAAGGATGACATCTTCTTGTCTCGCTGACTGCCGCCCTCCTTGCATTATTACTGCGACCCGAAATCTCCGCTTACTCCACATTCGCGAGAACAGTTGCCTTTCTCTTAGAAATCGTCGCAGCAGCTACGGAAGCCAGGGTGCCAGTGGTCCTGAACCAGCACGCATGTCGGGGTCTGTCCTCAAAGACAACAAAGATGCCGGCATGTCAGTTTGCCGCATGCTACAATGCGAATGCGCTCTTCGTCCTCAGAATCAGGTTCTGTTAGCACTTCTCTGCTCTCGGCTCGCGGTGTGGTATCGAGCGACGATCCGCACGTGCATTTCCCGACGCCCTAGCAGCTCCCCTGGCCGCGAGGATCACTTCGATGAGCACAAATATTCGCCAGAAAAAGTGATATATCAGGCTGTCACTATTGGAGATCACACTGTCGACAATTTTTCCTTGGATTGGGATATCCAGGCCCAAGTGATACTCAAGGAGCTTGGACACCTGCAGCGTCTGGTCAATACCCTTTCGGCTTGTATGAAGCAGACTGGTACGTCACACTCAATGGGGCCAGGTGCCAATGCCAATGCCCCCTCTACTGGATTGCCAGCAATCGCACATGACCGACTAGTGGCACATCTGTCGAAGGAGGTCGAAGCGGCTCAGAATGATTTAACTACGGCTTGGCGTGAACACCAGAAACTTCAAAGATAAGAACATTTGACATAAAGATACAACCGATCTTTTACACGAAACGCACAAACACATATTGACTCTCGTGGTGTGGAAATGTTCTCAGCATTCCACCAAGCGCCTGAGCCGTGATGCCAGCACATCTCACCTTGTGAATCTCATCCATCTCTGGAAACATAACATGCAGCCCTGAATCTGCCAATTCAACAACATGCCATGAATCCATCAGAACATATCTCCTTCGAAATCAATTCCCTTCATATATCGCTTCCAAACCGGTCATTCATATCATCCCTTCTTGTAAACTCTATAATATTCCCTTTTCGATAAGTAAAGGATTATATTATACCTTTAGCCCTGAATTAATCAGATGTAAGTAGGTTCTTGTCCTGAACTTGGCTCATGTGCGATAAAGCGCGCCCATCTTTTTGTATTCGCCGTAGAGCAATAAACTAGTTCAGAAGAACTACGGTGGGATTTTGTAACCACCAGGGACCTGTTTCTGAAACACGCCGTTGGGGTCGTATTTCTTGCTAGCAGCTCTGAGCTTAGCAATGTTATCCTTACCCCAGCTCTGGAGGACCTTCTGTGAGATGTCGGCGTAATTGAGGTAGATGAAGTCAATCATATACCCATGAGACTTTAAGAGTGCGCGTTGCTTGTTCACAATGTCCTTAATGACTCGCTGGACTAGCACATCGTCTGCTTTCTTTGCGTAGGCGGCAGTCATGTCGATCATAACGTCGTCTGTCCTTTCGGGCGTCAGGCCGAACATGTTGGTGCCGTTGGTAACGGGATGAGGCTGAACCAAGAACTCGACGAATATGCCGTCCACATTCGCGATTTTGCTCACGCCCTTCTCCCAGATCTTGAAAAGCTCCATGTAGACACTGGGATCCGGGTTATGGAACGAAAAGGTGAGTTGGAAGGCACTAGAGAAGTAGTCAGATTTGTGGAGCATGAAATGGTAGGGTGTTGATTATTGTCGCTAACCGTTGCTCGTTAGACGGGATGTTCTGTCCAAACAGCTCCACGACTTTGTCAATGGTGTTGAGCTCCGCCACACCTCCCAAGTTTGGAATCTTGGTGAAGGCGTCGTAAACGGCGGGTTTCTCAACATCCTTTGTGTACCACATGGAATCAAAGAGAAGGAATTTACCGCCTGTATAGACCAGGAAAACTCCCATCATAGCTGCGCTGTCGAAATTCTTTGGCTTCATAAAGTTGCTGAAGGCTTTGGCGTGAGCCCGCAACGTGGCGTTTGTATAATTGTAACTCAGGAGGCTGTACCACATGTTGCCCTGAGCAATTGTAGCTACATCAAAGCGTGTGATAATGCCAAAGTTGTTGGAGCCGCCTTTCAAAGCAACCCAAAGGTCGGGGTGAGAGCCTTCGTCGACATAAATGACTTCACCACTTCCGAGAACAACTTCGTAACCGTAGACATTGTCGCAGCTAAAACCGCGCTCGCGTGCGTGGAAGGTAATTCCACCTGATGACACGTTAGCTATCGTTATTCAAAACGGCCTTCAATGCGAGTACTGACCTCCACTGGCGAAGCCACCAACTCCGATCCCGGGAATACGGCCTCCCATAACAGTCAAGTTATACGGCACGAGCTGCTTGTAAGCGAGGTCCCATACAGCGCCACCTCCAATGCGGGCAATTTTGTGATCCTCACTCAAGTCTACTTGGTTGATGAGGCGCATGTCGACGGTTATGCCAGAGTCAATGTTTGCCGCACCAGTCCAGAGGGTGTGACCACCACCCCTAACGGCGAAATTGGTCTTGTAATCGCCTGAAGTCACTAACTTGACGAACTGGGATACTTCAGAAGTATTGGTAGGCCTGAAGATACAACCGGGACTCAAGTCGCGCTCCTGGCCGCTATAGTAGGATGAGAGGGAGGCATTGTAGGTTGTTGTACCGGGGTATGAGACGCGCCCTGGGATCTTGGACTCGAGGACCTTGCATGGATCACGTATAGCAGAAGCAGCGGCGAGCCCCGTCACTGCGAGGAGGTGCAAAGTAGACCAATGCATGATGGCGCTTAGCCAGATGTGCTTGAGGGAATCACTGCCGAATATCGTCGCCGGTTTGCAACAGGCAAAAAGAAAAAAGAAGAGAAAGAATATCAGAGACCTTTTATCTGATGATACTGGATCGACTGATAGAGATGGAAGCGGACAGGCTCTGAATAACTTG
>ERZ1673737.2999-NODE-2999-length-13347-cov-4.028212_pt1 | contig 13347 bp, 20 predicted proteins | sample MGYA00580211_ERZ1673737 | MGnify/ENA primary metagenome ERZ1673737 (study PRJEB41218, sample SAMN15661789) | gut metagenome | host: Homo sapiens | place: Canada: London | collected 2015-08-20/2019-03-30 | study: EMG produced TPA metagenomics assembly of... | reverse complement strand
TACACACACACATAGTATGTAACTATATGTAAGTTATAAGTAAGTTAACTACCTAGATGTACACGTGCAGACAGCCGAGCTCAACCCCTACGTAGTTCATGCACCTGTGCATCCAATCATCAACATCGACATTCAACACTTGACGAGGCGGTGAGTGGAGATGATCGTCGTGAGATGAAACGAGACTTCCCCCTCCATTCCCTTTCCTCAGTCTCTCTCTCTCTCTTCTTCTCATCCTGTCGTTCCCGGTTGAACGAGTCCTTCTCTCCACAGCTCCAAAAATAGTGGCGTGGCGGATGAGGCAGGTCCCACACGCATCTCGGCCCTGAACATTCTCGACTCTCGACTCTCAACTCTCGACTCTCGACTTCTCCGACTTCAGCTTCCCCCAGAATCTCCCTTTTTCACAACTCTGGTGCACTCTTCACCATGTCCAAAGAGACCTCCGTAGCGTCGGAGCGCAATGCATACGTTGGATCGAGGGTCAAGGAGACCACGTTCCGTGAATGGGTGGTCGCCAATCAAATCGGTATGAATACGCCAACAGTTCCTGACCCAATTCGAGCAGCGAGAAACAGAGTGGAAATCCGCGCTGTGTCGCAGAGAAATGCTGCGCTCCTGTTTATGCGTACCTCGGCATAAACTAAAGCTAGATTACGGCTCCGCTAACTCATGTCCAATGGCTTCGCAGGCATTTCCATGACCATCCTGGCTATGTTACTAGCCTTGCACAACCTCTACCCCTCGCTTCGACCCTATACACAGCCTTTCTTCCAATTGTCCTACTACGACGCAGCCTCGAATTCATACGTGCAGGGCTGGGACGATGTCTACTTCGTCTTCAGTGCCGCTGTCGCATTCACCGGTATACGCGCCATTGTTATCGAATGGATAATTCAGCCAATGGCTCGCTCGGCGGGATTGAAGCGGAAGCAGGCTGTCCGTGTTGCTGAGCAGGGCTGGAATGCTATGTACTACTCGTTCATCTGGGGCGTGGGAATGGTGCGTTTGGTCGATACAATGCTCTTCGAGGTTGTGGTAACTGACTGTTGTTTTGTCGCAGTATCTCTGGAAGAATTCCTACTACTGGGGTGATTTTGCTCCCATCTGGTCCAGGTGGCCTGCGCGTCCTCTCTCTGGGCTGATGAAGTGGTACTTGCTCGTGGAACTTGCATTCCTCGTGCAGCAGATCTTCGTCATCCACGTGGAGGAGAGGCGCAAGGATCACTACCAGATGCTTTCTCACCACATCATTACCAGCGCTCTTTTGAGCTCCGCTTACATTTACGGGTTCTACAATGTATCCAACGTGGTGCTGTGTTTGATGGATGTTGTGGACTTCCTGTTACCGGTATGTTCATCTACACGTGCTCATTATCAGCTACTAATTATTGGACAGTCCGCCAAAATTCTCAAGTACCTCAAGTTCGAAACAGCCTGCAACATTGGATTTGGTCTGTTCATGACCACTTGGTTCATCACCCGTCACATCATCTACCCAGCCCTTTGCTGGTCCATCTATAAAAATGTCCCGGCGCAAATGTCATACGGCTGCTACTCCGGTTCGACAGCTGAGATGATCTCCGAGAATGGCTACCCGAACTCTTTTGCATACCTTTTCGGACCGTATTTCAACCTGGAGAACCCCATCTGCATGAACCGCACCGTGAAATGGATTTTCTTGTCCCTTTTGCTGACACTGGAGGGCCTATCTATTGTCTGGTTCAGCATGATCGTCCGTGTTGCATACGGTGTTCTCTGCGGCGGTAACGCCGAGGACTCCCGCAGTGACGAGGAGGATGAGGCTGAGGTCGAGGACCAACCCGCATCCCACGTTCCAGTGCACCTTGTTGTCAAGGATGGTGCCACTCCCGACACAATTGCCATCGACGGTGCCCCTGGCCTGGACCGTCGGCGGTCCAACGGAGCCTCGGTACGTGCCCGGGGCCGTGGCCGTGTTCCATTCGACCAGAGTGATCGGAAAGCCCTACTCGGCCGCATTGGATGTGAAAAGCCCACATAAATGCCGTCAACTTTTCCTTTCCATTCCATTTTCTTTTCCTTTCACCAAAATTTGACGAATCCCATTTCGAGTCTTGTTAGCATGCCACGGCCTCTGCCTCTCGGCTCCTCCGCTACGATGTCTGCTTTTCGCCACGGGATGATTAGCCAGAGCCCCCATGAAATGAAGTCCTCGACCCACGATGAACTGCTAGTTTGTTTCCGGCATATCGTTTTCAGTCTGCTTGCCGGGTCTTATATCCACCTCGTACTCGTATTTTTTCCATTTCGCATTTCTTTCTTTACGCTGCTTGTCGGCTTGAGCCGGAGGCTTTGTGCTGTGCTTTTCGTTGCCGTGCTGATGTCTCGATTGAACTGAGATTCCGTCTAGAGCTTCAGACAATAATACCCAATGGAAGCCTTTGACTTTGTATGTATGATAGAGACCACTGTCCATATCGGACCACTAGTACCCAGTGGGAACAAGAACAAGAACACGAACCAGTCATGTATATCTCCAACTATCAACAAACATACCCCCTAAGCGGCGGCTCAACATTCGAACCATGCCGAAACAACAAAGTATTAAGCGGTCCAACAACATCCCCAATAACCTCTGTTCCCAAAAACTCATCCAACCCAAGCCCAGGCGCAAGAGACATCCCACAAACAACCCCAAGGTCAATCCTCTCCAACCGCCCAGGCCCCTCATGCTCCAAGGCATCAACAAAAAGCGCAAACGCCAACGGATGAACAAGCACAGAAGAATGCGAATAATACCCTCCCCCAACCATCCCCCGACAAGCAACCTGAACCTGAACATTCTCAACCCCAAACCCCCTCTCATCCTCCAAAAACGCTGATGCCCCCATTCCCCCACTCTGCGGCTGCACAATGGCATCGTAACCCGAATACACACTCGTCGTAGGCACATACGCCGAATCACCACCACCTCCTCTCAGAGCCTTCACAAACATGGTCTCATACCCCTGCTGCGAAATCGCAGGCGTGCAAAACGGAGATGGGAGATCACACAGGATATCCATGACAGTCCCGTGAAAATCAGCACTGACAGCCATGAAATCACTAACTGCGGCCCGTGTCGACGGCCAGTATTTCAATGCCCATTGCACGTCGATTCCACCCTGAGACCAGGATAGCACGCCGATGGTGCGGTTGCATATTGAGGATAGGTAGTTGATCGCGTATGCTACGTACTCTGCGTTTGTTTGGATGTCGTCTAGCGAATCGCCGGGTATATTCACCCAGACTGGATCTGTGAATGCGTATTCTGTGAATAGCTTCGTGTAGCTGAAGTAGTAGGTGCTCCCTGCTGGATCTGCTGTTCCTGGTATGAAGAGGATTGGGGTTTTGTTTGTTTTTCCGTAGGTGAATGTTTCTGGGATGTGGATTGCGGAGCGTAAGTTTGTTTCTGGGATTGAGTATGGGGCGTCGGCTGGGTGGTTTTTTGGGTAGATGGGGGGATTTGGGGCTTTGGGGTTTGTGTTCGTTATTGAGTTTATTCGTTTGTTCGTTATTCCCCAGAGTATGTCGAGGATGTTTGTTGGGATTAGGTTGTTGCGTGCTAGGGTTAGGGCACGTTGGAGGGGGTTTACGTTGGTTTGGAGGGTTGAGAGTGTTGTTAGTGCTTCGGCTATGCTTTGGACTGGTGTTGTTCTGCCTAGGGCGATGTCATATATTCGGGATTTCAGTTCGAATAGGTCTTTAGTTATGTTTTGGTCGAGGTAGAGTTGATTTGTGGTGTCGAATAGCTTGGTGAGAATGCTTGGGACGTTGACGTGGTCTGATATTGTATATACTGGTACTGGACTTCCCAGGACCGGTGATGTACACAGGACAAAGTGGATTGCTGAATGGCAGCGCATTGTGATAGACCACGTGGGCTTTAGTATGTTCAAGTTAGGGCTGACACGCTCACGAGAAGATTCCCACGGCGCAGGCTGGTCAATACTGTCAATTTATGACAAACAGACTGTCATTATTAAACTCAATAATCACTCATAGTGATATGCCGTGGCTAATAGGGTCTGAGTTTCAATCCATCGTTTGGAATAAAGTTGTCTATTTACACCAATTGAGTTATCATGAACCCTTTTTTGTTGAAGTTTCCATCCCATGTTCTAAAGCTAAAAGTTTCAGTATATACTATCTACCTCAAGGATGAGGTGCGTATGGGAGTAGGATCAAACTGAGACTGTTTAAATCTGGGGGTAGCACCGCATATATATCGGAAGCAAAGAACAGGAAAGAAACCAGAAAAAAGACTCAAAATGATTTCAATGCTGTCCTCAACGCATCAGCCAAGCCCACATGCCCTCAATGCGTCGGACTTGTCTCGTCATGTTCGGCCGTCGCAATAACATCCGAACAATGGACTTTCTTTTGTGTAGCCCGACAGGCATCAGAATCACTCCGCAGAGTGTCCTCTAAAGGATCTTCTGCAACCTCATCCTGAACAATGGAGTGTACCTTGAGGCCATTAAGCACACCAATCCTCCGAATAACAAGCCAAGACGGAATGATACAAACCACAAAAAAGCTCATATTGACCGCAACGGCTCCGGATATAGGAAATTGGTCCTGATTGATCGAATTGATGCCGTAAGAGATTGCCTGCCCTGCACTTTCGATGCCTCGTATCACTGCGCTGAGCCGAACCACTTCCCCTCCACTCTTGTTGATCGTTCCGAAGACCCTGTAGAGGTAGTCGTACATGAGGTGGAATCCCACTAAGTTAGCATGAGGATGTAGACGCATGCCGATCTTCCGAAACCATCCTCTGTCCAGTCAAACGAAGGTTTTGTGTTTCGGTTCTCGTACTCTTTTGTGGTGACCATTGCATAGAGGGAGAGTGATAACTCGAATGCATAAATTAGAATAAAAGCGACTATTCCTCGCGTATTGACACTGGGTCTCCTCCAGTCTAGGAAGAACCCTAGAGAGAAGTTCGCGAATATAACCCCCGTACAGGCAACAAGTGAGGCCAAGGCTCGTGCTCGGACGATGAAGTAGGTGGCATTGTATGTTGAGAAGAAAGCCTCAGAGAACACACTTTGGAACATCATCGGGACCAAAAGTAGAACTTCCTTCCGACAAAGAAGCTTGCCCATTTCTCTAAGCTCCTTCGAAAGACTGGAAGTTTAACCACAACGGGGCTATAGTCTGATCGTTGCACCTTGGCAGGAGGCGAGAGAAAAGACGCCACAAAGGGCCCAATAGCCTGAATAGCAATGAAAACAAGATACGTTTCAACACTGATATGACCCTTCTCTTTCCTATGCGCATTGACACCAAGGGCCATTGCACCCCCAATCATCTGGCCAACAATCCGACTAGCAAGCCAGTAAGCGAGATACTTGCCACGCTTTTGCTTCTCGGGATAAGCCAGCACAATAGCGCCCTCGGTAAGCCAGAATAGTCCAGCAGATGCACCCTGTATGACACAGGCCAACATCACTCACCACATATTGTCGAACTTGATGTTGCAATATACACTGGAAGCATAGACTGGGAAGCCAAGCATTCCTGCTGCAAATTTCCATTTCAGCCCTATCCTTTAGATCAGTGCGGTGCCGAATATGCACACCAGCACTTGTAGACAGAAGATGACTGAATTCGCGGCGTTGATGTAGGTAGGATAGGCGGCTCCCGCTCCACCCAGCCTGTTCATTGCGGCCCATAATCCTGGTGCGATGAAGGCGCATAGTGATACAACGGTGATGTTGAAAAATGTGCTGCGGTACCATGTTCGTTGGTGATGAACATTGTGGGAAATTGTTCCGCTTTCCATGTTTCGGACTTTTTCGTTCAAGAATTAGATATACATGCAGAACACACTCTACAGTGTGGGGAAGTAATTCCTTGATTTTATAGCCCGCGGTTTCCCCGCGTAACCCTGCATTCCCCCATGGGGTATTTTTTTGTCGGGTGTCTGGTCCCTGTCAAATACGCAACTGTGCATGAATGCAGACCCTGTTGCATTCCTTTAAGAAGTTCTTGTTGTTTGCTGGGTTTTGCGAGCAACTGAAGGTGGCATAGATCAAGAAGGGCGTCTGGTAGATCTATTTCTACATACATAGAAGCTCCCTCGCAAAATCCGCCTTAGCGTTTATTGACCGTAATTGGGAATGTGGGCTCAGACCTTGTACCTGATTTAAGATCTATATTGATATATTTTATAAGGGCAGAAGCCAAAGCCATTCTAGTTCGTCAATGCACTTATGATCCGCTTGCCTCAGTGTCTCTTCCGATTATTTTCATTTTCAGCAAGCTGATGAGGTCTGCCTGAGAAATCAATATCATCCAGTAAACCCATTTTAAGAACGAGGGGAAAATTCAGTGTCATGAAATGTCGTGGGGAAACCCCAGAGGTAGGACCAACTGGCCAATTACTTTTGAACCACCATTTCTAACCAGCAACCGGCAAGAAGAACAGTCGAATACCAATATACAACGTGATAAATGATTGGAAATGGCATGGGCCCCCAAAGGCAGTGAACCCTGAACAAAGAGCAGCAGAATGTTAAACGCAAAGCTGGCCCAGTAGATCCCAATATGACAAGGGGCCTTAAATGGGAATTCCTTAAGGTTGATACAGTGGGTGCTGCAAACAACAAGCCTTGACGGTGCGTATGGCCCGGCCCATATTTATTCCCCTGTCTTATTCCCGCATACCTGTAAATAGAAAGAAATAATACAGGAGCTACCCAGTACTGAAATACCTGTTTTGCCCCCCGATTTGGCCCGCAATTGCAGCCGCTATGTCCTGATGAGCGGCACAGCCTACAAGGAAAAGCCCCACAAAGCTGTCTGTGTCCATGGCGAAGAGTCTGTGTCCATGTTGTTAGCTGTACGTCGATCGAATTCTAGGCAGATTGATGGATCCACTAGGTTGGGGCGGCCCTGCCCAGATGGAATCCATCCTCGGGGCCACCTGGGCATATCAATAGATGGTTTGTCTAATACGGCTGGCTTTTCATGGGTGCATGGATGCCCTAAGAACTACCTCCTGATCATTTGTGAACGCGTATCCCCCTGCTTCTTTCTTTTCTTCTTCATTTTCCTCTTAAGGGAATTTATTTGATAAGAACAAAATACGAATAACAACTCCATCACAATGATCGGATATATCTGGTGTCTGCTAGCAATCAGCCTCGCTCTTATGGCCTTTTCCCATGCTAACCCCGCCATCCCCGAATACGGCGTTGGCTTTGAATTGACTCTCGACTATGGGTAAGAACAACCAGACACTAGGAAATCTTTCTTCTAACCTAAAGTAACTGTTGAATTGCCAAACAGCGTTGCGAGTATTTATTATCCTAACGGTTCCAATGTCAATGTCGCCAAGATTGAAGGAAGCCCCGCTTATAAACAACTGATGCGTACAGCGCATGCCAAGGATGATAATATCTTTATCGGTCATGCCCAGGTTATAGATACACAGGCACTACTTGGATTACAGTCATTCCGTGGCTAACTGCCACCTTGGTTGGCTGGCCATAACCAAACCTATGAATCTCTATCTCTATCACCAATGCTGAAGGCGTTGAAGACAGCTAGCGAGGCCTACGTGGAAGCTTCAACTTCAACTGCTCAAATCGCTATCCCATTTCCTGCCAGCCATGCAGTTTTCGACATCTTTCACTCCACTCTCAAGACCTTATCCGCCCATATGCACTCGAGTACTGCATCGCTTACATCTACGGGCTTGCTGGCAGGATTGTATTCATATGGGATTGGCCCTGGACAGTGTTTCACCTCTCCATCGGACCCATCAAGGCTGTTTCTCACTGTTGAATATACCCGTTCTGCGTTGACTGCCCTCGTGGTCTTCGAAGATTGTTGTGTGTATGACGTCGAGCGTGTATTGCATGAGACAGAACTTGGTGCAGATAATCTGTCAAAAGAACCGTTCTCTACTCACCAGGTCAAGCTTGAAAAGGCTCTTTCGGCCTTGACCAGACTGCCTTTAACGGTCGATGGTGAGACGATGGAGTCCTTTAGCGATGTGCTATTGCTGGATGAATTAGCGGGTGACCCGCTTCTACGTGACGCGCTCAAAGACGTTTTGGGCAAGCACCGGCAGTCCGATAATCTTCTCGCTGCAGCAGTTGATAGACTCAAAGGGACAATTGTTCCAGTGTTTGCCGGTGCCACTAGCGCCGTACATCGCGATTTGGAACAAGCGACTAACTCGGCTCTTAACCCTGATAACCTGTGTCAGGCCCCGGTTTGAATCGGCCAGCCGAGGTAGATTGCTTATATGTAGAGAATTCTTTCTTTCTTTTGGTCACCTTGTATAAAAATCATGAGATACGGAGACAATAGAGTAGTGTTGGGGTGTTCGGAGGTAGGTACCTAGCACATCTCACTAAGCATCAGTCACTCTACACGTAACAGACCTAAGCACGATTCCTGAGTCTGCCCAGGTGAGCCCGTGTTAACATCTAATTACTTAGTGAGCCTAAGCCTAAGCGCCTTCATAAAAGTGGCGGCAGCCTAGATAGGAAAGATCCCAGCCGGTGGGCATTATCCTGTCTATATAGGCGCATATCTACATAACTCACATCGCTGCTTTTTCATATTTATGCAACTCGAATATACTTGAGTAGGCTTGGCTGTCACATGGCCAAGTTACATCCAGGTTCAGCGTGGATTCCCGTGTCCGCACCTCGCGAAGTTCACCCTCTTTACCAGGGACTGGTGCAAGCTTGCCTAAAGGTGTCTCCCATGCTCTGTTGAGCCGCATTAGGTGGACCAAACCAGTTGCCAAGAAACCACAGCCTTGCCTCTAGCACACTAGCCTCCGGCGTGCTCCTGATCGCCCCTTCAAAAATGTCTATCGTGGCATGTAGAGATTGGCTGTTGATGCAAGTACTCAACCTTTTTGGTCAGATGCGGAAATAGAGATAAAGCGGGGTATTCTTTGCTTTTTCAACCTTTCCAGGTAAGCAGTCGTGTATTCTCAAGATTGGTGGATTCCTTGCTTTGGTTCACAGATTGACCCTTGGAGCTGTCAATCAGCCTCACTAGGCAATCGGGGAAACTGGGATGGACAAACAATGTGGAATGAGGCAATGCCCTACAGAGGGTTGGGGCTTAGCAGCAGCGGTTCAGCCCAAATGTTTAAGTATAATGTTCGAAACTAGTAGTTTTCTCTTTGACTCTACCATTTGTCTATCTTATAGCCTGGTTGACTGACACACGTGGGTGAAATTGAACTTTTTTCACTTTATTTACGATTCCCAGCGACCTCTATGCCTCTCTGACCGTTCTAAAGACCGCGCAAGCACGAGCTGGCAAAAATGGCGGAGGTTCTCGCAGTGGCGAGCTTTGCCTACCCTATTGTTAAAGACCTCTCCAAGCTTGTGATAAAGTTAAACAGGCTCCTTGAGCAAATCCGCAATGCGGAAAAAGATCTATCCAGTGTGATCAAAAGAACGATATGAGTGGCCCAAACGTACGACTTTTTCAGTGACACCATTAATATTGCGAGGAAAATTCCAGAGCTAGCGCCCATGTTCAACCGACATCAACAGCTCATGGGGAGTATTGATGAGGAATCAAAACGAACCATTGGAAGGCTGAAGCATATTACCGGCAAGTTTCGCTCTCTGATAGATAATGAACCTGTCAGTACGGTCGAAGGATGGATCGCACAGTATGAATGGTCTAGAGAGAGCAAGAAAACTGTCCCCTCTCTTTTTCAAGATATGGAGGTACTAGAGAGGTCTATGAGAACAATCGGAACCCTGGTGCAAATTCAGTTGCTTTCTCAAACCCACCGAATGAATGGATCGGATGTAGTCTTGGAACAATTGTAAATCTCAAATATTCCCCAAATTGATAGATGACGTGGAGTTCTATACTGATTATTTGCTGGCAGTGAATCTTTCAAAAAACTGCTGGTTATCGAACTCGACAAGCTTAAGCAAGCTCAACGGGTCCAAAAGAGACTCCTGATGCAGCAACAAATATCGCCGAGTCAACATCTCGAGGCCGAAGACTTTGCACAAAAAATAATGCAGATTTTGGCAAAGGAGATTCCTCGACTAGAAAATCACCAGCCCGCTGAGAGCCAGTCCACGTCTGAATCGCGTTCGCCACCAACCTCACCGATATCAAGCGAGCCTTCGTCCATTACAACCCCCTCACCCTCACCCCCTAGCAACTCTGGGAGCCAGACATCTGTCATCAACCTGCAGCAGGACGAGGATGTCTCATCACCCGGGAGGCGGATTTCGCGGAAAAGAAGAACTCAGTCAGCCCCTTCAGTGAGTACAACAGTCCAGAAAAACTTCCCAGGCGCATACTAATGGTGTGAGTAGCGAATCCCATCGAGATCGTTGGCCCCTTCGCTGTTTTCAAGTGACGGAGAATCTGACAACCATGATGGTCGAGGCGCTGAGCCAGAAATGCACAATCAAAACGCAGGTCAAGATCAGGGAGGCGCATATATGCAGATGCCACCTTTTGGACCACCAAAACTGGTTTCTCGCACGACCGTTAGACGATCCTCTCCTGATCGTCCCAATTCATCCAGCGATGCATTTGACCAGCAACGGACAATGCATCGTGGTGGCTCACATCCAGCTCGAAGAAGGCGGAACGGAAGCAAAATATCTGAATATGGCGATGAAGGTGAGGTAACTGCTACTCATAGAACGGGCAGTATTGGGCTGCCATCAGGGAGGTGGAAAGGAAAACTAGGCCGGATCAGTAAATAAATGTTGAGCCATGAAGTGGAGATAAGCTTCTGCGTCAAGTGTCTGCCCCATTGTCGATAAACTGGACTAGAGATCCAAAAGCAAAAGCCCCTTCATATACTTAGACACAACATTAGTTGACTGTGCCTCTACACTACCTATCTAATGAGGTGATGTTTAAAAAGACGTTCGCCGGTGATTAGCGCTCCGACGCATTTCTATTTAGAGGACCAAGTGGCAAAGCCGTAGTACCTAAGGCGTCGGACCTCTTTAACACTCTCCTCGAAATTGGCGGGAATTGCAACAATCCATACCTCTAGCTAATCTTGGTTTAGGCATTTCTCCTTGTGGTAACGGAGGTCGCTCGGCACTTAATTTACCGTTACCTAGCGTTGTGGTGTAGCCTATATATCGTTTCGACGAGGGATTACGGTAAATGAAATGGTGTAAAGATGTGTTTTCAAGATCTACCAAGAACACGTCCACCTCATGTACTCAGGACCGACACAAGGCTGCGAGAAAAAGAAAATTTGGCTGACTTGATCATGTCAATAAAGCGAAATATCGAATAACAATTGGATAGCATAAAGAGACAAAAATACCACAAAGGCTAAAAGAACAGAAACATGCACAAAAGACGCAAACTCTTGGTCGGGAAATCATGCATATCCATCACAGGCTTACGCATCATAGTGATCAGGATAACTGCTGACCATAAACTACGTTATCCCTGCATATTAGATAGGGAATCGTGAAAGGTAGGTTCCTACTGTCTATTTTACCATTACGGCGTGATCCTCTAAGTGAACAATCGTGAGAGCCCGATAGTGGATTTGAAAGTTGGGTTCTGAAGCCCATTAATTTGTGGCGACTGGTAGTGACTGGTTTCGTTCAAAACAAGCAGAAAGAGGCAAGCTCTCGGGTTGACGCGGTGTATCGACACGAAGAATGGCAAAAGGGTGGGGTATGGAACCTCAATATCTCCCTCTTGCTGTAGCTGCAAAGCACTACTTCTTCTTCGGCAAGATATCCACAAACACGTGTCCGAGAGGTCCTGCCTCTGAACTCCATCCCCCATGCTCGATTCTATACTTGTCGTTATTGTCCAACACCTCGACCAAGTTGACGTACTTTCCTCCTCTGTTTTCCCAATGAAGCTCGCAAATCTTGGAGTTGTCATGAAACAAGTCGAGACGGCCCTCGCTGCCCCGGCGGCTCTGGGCACCGATCTCGCCGACGCCATCGGAAGGGATCACAATTTCGTCGATCTCCTCTTCAGTGAGGGACTTGCGGCGGTCATTGACATCGTAGAACTCACCGCTACCATATATTAGAGATATAATGAGTACCAGGAAACAACAAATACCCTTCAATGACAGTGTTCTGAACCAGAACGTCGCCCTTGTCTAGGTGGCCCCGAATATGGAACGAGACCCACTGAGAATTGTAGTTGTTCATGTTGAAAATTTGAGTAGAAGATAGGTAAAATTGAAACTAAGCACCAAAAGAGGAGGTTCGGAGGTTCTTATATCTCCGCACGAGTTGTAGTGATGTAATCCATTTTACCAAATCGGATGCTGTAGTGACAATCGTATGATGCCATTGGCTAACCAATTATTCAACTTTGCGGGGAAACAAGAAGTGGGGTTTCTATTGCTTTGTCGTGTTCAAATGAGATGTAAATTGTAGAAAGAAAACACAATGTTACAAGTGGGTGAAAAATATTAACTTAACATTATTATGCTGGCTTAATATGGACGATTGAGATAACTAGTTCTTACCGACATTGGGGGCCTTAGCATTATACTGCTTTCCACTGCCGCCGTTCACATTGTTCGTCTATATTCCCACTTCCACTGATCGTTCCCAATCTCCTGCGTACCAACAATCAGTTGGACAAACTTCCCCAGTCGAGAGAGTACCTTGGACAACTTACCCGCTGTGCCGAAATTGCCAGTCCAAGCTTGGTGTGCGAGTCCCGACCACCTTGTTGTGCCGCCGGGCTCCCACTAACCCAGAGGCCGATCTAACATTACCTGAAGCAATAATGGGGGCTCGTCAGGAACATTGACGATAGACTGATGTAGATTTGACCAGGGTTGATGAAAATGCGCGAAGTAGAGCAACAAAATTTCCAGTGACCAGCTTAGTCCAAGACCATCGGATTTGTCCGACAGGAGTAAAGTCGGCGCTGGCGTGTGGCACACCAAGCTTGAAATTTGACTAGTGGTCTCCCACTAAGGAGATATGAATACCTCGGCTCTCAACCAGCATCATCTCTAAGTCTCGCAAGCGCGGCTATGATGCCTTCACTCATCTCTTCAGGTTGCACACCAGGCGGGCGAGCCTCACTAGACTGCCCGGCCTCAGCTGCAATCTTCCTACTTTCAGCCATCACCGCACGGAGAATTGCTTCCTCCTCATCTTCGTCTATATCGTGATCAGGTGAATCATTGAAAGGTGCTGGAGCTGGAGCTGGTTTTGGCCGAGTTGGCACGGCAGGAGCAGCAGCCTTCTTCGTATTCTCAACCCTGAAGTCCTCTCGAACTGCATTGCACCATTGCTGAACCTTTTTCTCTCCCCACCCTGGTACAGCACTGATCTGCTCCGGCTGTGCATT
>ERZ1673737.2994-NODE-2994-length-13386-cov-4.219188_pt1 | contig 13386 bp, 11 predicted proteins | sample MGYA00580211_ERZ1673737 | MGnify/ENA primary metagenome ERZ1673737 (study PRJEB41218, sample SAMN15661789) | gut metagenome | host: Homo sapiens | place: Canada: London | collected 2015-08-20/2019-03-30 | study: EMG produced TPA metagenomics assembly of... | reverse complement strand
GTCGACGTCTTCATTGATGGGATGGTAACAGCGCACCGCGTCTTGCCGTTAACCTGCACGGCGACCTTTTGTCCACCGCGAGCAGAGAGAGTCTCTGCTTCTTCAGTTGTGAGGAGGGTGCTTGGCCAGGGTGATTTGAGGATTGATGGGACTTGTTCTTTGGACTTATTCAGCAGTGTTTCGTGCAGAACTTCCCAGGATTCAGATGAGAGGGCTGGAGCGATAGGAGCCAGGAGACGGAGGAGAGAGGAGATGGTTAGGTAGAGGATGAGAGGGGTAGATGCCGGAGTCGTGTTCAGGGTGTTGGTCAACTTTGTCAGGTCTGAGATGACCGTGTTCAGACTGTAGGGATTACTCTCAAAACAGGTTGTGACGGAAGAGATGGTGTTGTGTGTAGCCAGGATGGCGTCTGCGTCTGCATCGCTCAGATCCTGGAGGGATGCTGGCAGAGGGGCGGCGTGACCAGTCGAAGTCGATGCCAGGGTTTCTGCCGGGATGGAGAATGACGACTCTGCTAGGGATTGCTGGGTATCTTGGACGAGTTTCCAGAGCCGGCCGAACCAGCGCTCGATGCCGACGATCTTGGATTCGTCCCATTCTAGGACTTCGCTGACCGGGGCGGCGAACAGGATCTGTGCGCGTGTGGCGTCGGCGCCGTACTGTGATGTGCATTCGGTTGGGTCTACGCCATTGTATTTGCTCTTGGACATTTTCTCAAAGGAGATGTTGGGTGTGACTTGGGTGCCCTTAATCAGAGGCTTGTCTGGGCTGGTGAGGTCGACTTCCTCTGGGCGGAGGAATCGGCCAGTGGAGGGCTCGGTGAAGGTCTTGCCGTGGACCATCCCTTGGCTGAGAAGAGTTTTGAATGGTTCTGCGGGTGCGTTGGAGTTTCCAGCTGGGAACAGCTCCGATTGAGCGAGGAATTTGTAGATGAACCGGGCGTAGAGGAGATGCAGGATAGCATGCTCGACACCGCCGATATAGAAATCCACTGGCCGTGCCACGGCAGGAGAGAATGGTGCCTCCTTGTTGGCAGAGTCGAGGAATCGCAGGAAGTACCATGAAGAGTCCACAAAGGTATCCATGGTATCTGTATCCCGCTTAGCTGCTCCTCCGCAGCTGGGGCAGTTCGTGTGGAGCCATTCTTCGGATGATTCAAGAGGATTGCCCTTCTTCCCTTTCAGCCAATCTCCCTCAATCTTCGGCAGCTTCACTGGAAGATCCTTCACAGGCACGGGCACAGGACCACAGTCACCGCAGTGGATAATGGGGATAGGGGCACCCCAGTACCGCTGACGACTAATCAGCCAATCTCGCAGACGCCAACTCTCGACAAAGTCAGCTTGTCCAACCTGCTTTAGGTCATTGACAATCAGCTTGGAGGCCTCCTTGGAGTGCAGACCTGAGTACTTCCCGCAGAGGGAAGTCAAGAAGCCCTCTTGAGTGAAAGCCTTTGAGTCAGAGGCTGGGACCACACTGTTAGCCTCGCTGCCCGTTGCCTCAGCCTCAATAACGACAGAGATGGAGTCCGGGTTCACATTCTCCTTGAAGAATGACATATCTCTGGCATCGTGACCGGGAACTCCCATGACTGCTCCTTCGCCATAATCGCTAAGGACATAGGGCGCCACGAAAACGGGAAGCTTCCTTGACAGCTGAGGGCTTTCTGTATCAATTTTCCGCAATGGATGAGATACCTCCACGTCTGATAATTTGTACCCAGCCTTCGAGTCCGGCGGAAGTGAAGACGCTTCACTCAAGAACTTCCGAAGAGCCTCGTCTTTCTCGGCAGCCTTTAGCACAATAGGATGACTCAGAGACAGCGCAAGGTATTCCACGCCATACAGGGTGTCAGGCCGGGTAGTAAACACATCCACATTAACCTGCTCACCCCCATTGCTGTTGACAGTTACGGGAAAAGTGACCTTCGCACCATATGATTTCCCAAGCCAATTCCGTTGCATGGAAAGCACACGCTCTGGCCATCCTCCAGCGAGACAGTCGAGATCTTTCAACAGCGCTTCCTTGAACTCAGTGATGCGGAAGAACCACTGCTTCAAGTTCAATTTTTCAACCTTAGCACCAGACCTCCACGAGAACCCATTGGAATCAACCTGCACATAAATCAGAGCAAATAACGATATAGCTCAAAACCTTAACTCACCTGCTCATTCGCCAAAACCGTCTTATCAACCGGATCATAATTAACCAGCGCCTCAGCTTGATACGCCAAATCCTTCTGATAAAGCATCAGGAAGATTCGCTGAGTATGTTCATAGAACTCAGGGGAACAAGTCGCCAATTCCTAGATCAAACAGATTAACCCAATTCGGCCCGAATAGCCAGATAGCCATGGCCATAACCATATCCAAAGTTATAGCGATAGTCACAGTGATGGCAATAACATACCCTCTCCCAATCAAACCCAGCAGAAATACACCCCAACTGCTCCTTCATCCTCGAAATATTATGCGTCGTCCACTCGGCAGGATCAATCCCCCGCTCAATAGCCGCATTCTCCGCCGGCAACCCAAAAGCATCCCACCCCATCGGATGAATAACTTCATGCCCGCGCATTTTATAAAACCGCGCTAGCACGTCTGAGATTGTGTATACGCGCAGATGGCCCATGTGTAGTGTTCCTGAGGGGTAGGGGAACATGGATAAAATGTAGGATTGGGGTTTTTGCGCGGATGTGTTGGTGGGAGGTTGTGATTCGGATTGGGTGGTAACCCGCTCGGCTTGCCATTTTTCTTGCCATTTCTTGTCGAGGGAGGGGAGGTCAAGTTTTTGAATGGTTGATGTTGTGCTTGCGTGTCGGGTTAGGGTGTATGTGTATGTATTGTAGATTTGGAGTCGGTTGGTTGGACGCGCGCGGAGTCGGGTTTGCGCGATTGCGCTTGGGAGGCGGGTACGGAGGAGGGATTGCATGGTTGGTTTTGGTTTATTGTATCATGGTTGGTTGGGTTGGGGATTTGCGGTTTGGGGATTGGGGCGATTGGCCTTGGTTCAGTGTTGGTTTGCGCATCTTCAAATCTCGCCGGGGGTCGGATAGCTTTAGCCCCGATTTGGACTAGCGTCTTTGAGGACAATATCTTGACTTGAGCAATACTGTACTCAATATTCAAGTGCCATTTTATATATTTGATATAGTGTTGGATCTTGAATATGTATCATGTCTAGTATATTGACAGATGCAAATCTATCCCTCATCTTACATTTACCCCCATGGGCTCGACACCTCCAGGGCTGGGCAGTCTACAACCTCAAAATATCCCCAGACCGATCAATCCCACCACGGAAATGATCCGTAACAACTCTCCCTCCAAAGACAGTCTCATCAACAATGCCCTGCACATGCTTCGGCTCAACACGCCCATACCAAATCCCCTTCCCAGCCAACGGATGCGGCACCGAAGCATCCTCACCGGACATCATCTTAGGCGGGATATAAACAATAACATTGCCCGCATATTTATGGCCACCAACATGGCTAATCAATCCGATATTTGCATGGTCCGGTGCATCAACCGTCGCCCGTGCACCTTCACTGCCAGCAGTAAATCCGCGCGCTTGTAAGACTAGCTGGAACTCGGTTTCCAGTGCAGGTGCCATAACGCCGCAGCGCATGTCTCGGCCGCCATGGCCGCAGATTAGGATTGTGGGAGAGTGGTTTATGTCGATTGCGTCGGGGAAGTGCGATGCTAGTTCTGGGGCGCGGGTCATGTCTTTTTGTTTTGAGATTCGGTGGGAGGAGTGCATGTGGTGGAGGCGTTTTGGGAGGAGGTAAGCGCGGATGAAGGTGACAAGGTCGGTTTTTTGTTCTGAGGGTGATGCGGTGTCTGCGGGTATTGAGGGGATGTACTTGAAGCTTGGGAAGAGGAAGGCTGAGGCGGTTGTGGGGGAGGTTGTTGAGGGTGCGATTGATGTGGCCGTTGTGAGGACGTTGTTGAATGGCTTGGATATGTTAGCAAGAGATCGTATCATTGTTGAGGTGTGCTGAGGGTGTTTTGTTCGCATACATCAAGGTAAGGCCCACCACGACCTAGTAGACGCTTCATTCCTCGCAGGAGATTTCCCCAGCCTTCATTCTCGCCATCTTCATCAATGCGACTCGTCCAATCCCGCTTCCCTGTGCAGACGAGGAGCTGCTGCGTATAGGCAGCCATTGTCCCGTTTAACACATGTTCATGGTCGATTGGTAGACCCTCTGGCATGGCGGGTGTGGATGGGCAATCGCAGCTTCGCTCGGGGCATGATTTCGTCACGGGGAATGGAGGTGGGATATGCAAGCGCACGCGGTGTCGGCTATTGTGGTTTGGGGTGGTGGATAGCAGGCGTATGCTTCGACATGTCCGTCCGGTCCAGTCGCGCGTGACGGACTTCAGGATTATTGGTCGCAGTTTCATCGCGTAAATGTGTACAAGTGACAATAAAGAATGTGAAAATAACTTAGACAAGTAGACAAGTAAAAAGAGCGAGTGCTGAATATTAAAGAATTGCTATCCCCGAGCGCAGAGTCCGAGTCGGACCGGAGCTTCGGTATTAATCACCGCCTGCTATTTGCTCCCTTCCATGTGTTCTCCGTACTCTACTCCATAACTTATGTCCAGACTTTGTAAAATTGTCCATGTCAAACGAAGGCGGGAAGTTCTCTTCAATTGCCTCAGAATATCCATTCGAGTTTCAATTTTCAATTCTCAGTTTTCGAAAAGTTGTATCTCCCATCATGGCCCTCGTGGCGTAGATAACAACCAACCGACTGCGTAAATCCAAGCGAGCCCGAAGCCAATCGACTGAGATGAAAGTTGAGTGATCTCTGATGCATGAGAATCCGTGAGGATTTGTGGTGTATTCGAACAAATAAGTCTGTCGCAAAGGCCCCTATGCACGGAGAAGTGGAGGTTCGCGACCTAGAGAAAATAAACATCTTTAGTTTTCACATTTTTGGAGACTCGAGGTCAATGCGACCGAGAAGCCCATCAGAGCACGAAGCGTGTCCTCGCTCAAACAAGCCTCGTATGCATGGGTTTGCCCCGCAGCTGATCATGCGACGATTCGAGGATACGCGCCGAAAGTCTCGAACCTCGTGTGGAGTACCGTCCCATCACGGCGGCTTGATCTGTGGTCACTGTTCGAATTGCATGCATAGATTGATTGTTTGGACGGCTTGTTTGTTGTGATCGCCGTCTGGAGGAGTAATGTAGTGTATAGCGTGAAATGGTTGAGGGGCGGATATTTCGAGCTGGTATGTTAGCACCGTCGAAGAGACTGATTTCTCGGTCGCTGTCCGCGTTAGTTTCTGGCTTTCATCACATAACGTAAAAGCCGCAGCCGTGCAATTCAGCCCAGAACCATGACTGGGCGCAATTGCAATTGTCAAACATGCAAGTCAACCCATATCATGCAAGGTAATTGACGGCGCAAGATAAACACGACGGGCAAGGAAGCCCGCGGGTGGTGGTGGATTAAAACAATCCACAGCCCCTCTCCATTCTTGATCTGGTCATGCGTTCCGGCCTAAATCAAGTTGTAGACACAGTGGACCCGTGCGGACACTTCTCCAAACCTCCTCAGAGGAGGCACTGTATAGTTGGAGATGGGGGCCGAGTTTCGGCAGAAGCGCGGGTGTATCTCGGCCTGTTTCCCGTGAGATAGGATGAGCCAGACAATGGTCTACCTTGGGGACCAGGGGACCAAGGGGCCAGTGGAATTGAGCTAGCAGACTTGGAGATATTCTCAGGCCGGCCCTACGGCCCTACGGATATACCTGTAACCCATCCGATATGCTCTCAAATGACCCCTCATTATGTCAGCACCCCGCTGCGGGGAACTTTTGTGCGATGAGCTGAGGTAATCACTCAGGTGGCCAGAGAGACGTCTAGACAACTAAGAGAATCATTCATATCTCTATTAGAAGCTATCGTTTTTGGTATTTTGATATTGGAGTTATAGTAGCCCATATTCCTTTTATAGTGATATGTATATGTGACAAACATAAGCTTCAGTAGATTAACTTATAGTTATAGTGTACGACTTAGTATCAAGTAGGGTACCAATTAGCTAACAGCAACAGATGTGAGCTACACAGTGCATGGACATGTACGTGGACCCCAACGTATCAAGGTTCGGAGGATCAGCCCGGAGGAAACCCCTCGTGTAGTGAAGTGTCCCTCATGCGGAGACACGGAAGTGGAAACCTCCCGCAGTTGGAGGCATGGTGGCTCCCCAGGTGTGGTCTATATATTGTGCTCTGTTTGCTGTTTCAGTTTGACTTTTCCATCCTCTTCATCATCTTCATTCATCTCCGGTAAGATCAAAGTCCTCATTACTCTTGTCTTTGATATATATTTTTTATATATACTCCCCGCGTGCCCCACTCTCCCCGCTATCAACTGTTTCTCCAACGCCGTTTCGGGCTGGTTGACTTCATAGACTACATCAATTACACATATAAGTCCAGACGCTGACCTTCTATCTAGATTCCATCTTCTTTAATTTCATCTTCACATATTCACAATGGTATTTATTCGTTCCTTTTCCCGTCAATTGCGACGGCCCTTCCTCTCAGGCCTCAAGACCACCCCGTTCGCTCGGGCGTCACCCTTGGGTTCTACCTCCGGAGCACGAACGCTAACTGCTACCGCCAATCTACAGGGCAAGGTTCTTTTGGTTCTTTACGACGTAAGTGATTCCAGTTTTGCAATTTGACGATAATTCGCTAACATGACATAGGGTGGTGAGCACTCCAAGCAGCAGCCTGCTCTGCTTGGTACCACGGAGAACGAGCTCGGCATCCGCAAGTGGCTCGAGGATGCTGGTCACACCCTGGTCACCACCTCCGACAAGGAGGGCGAGAACTCCACCTTCGACAAGGAGCTCGTCGACGCTGAGGTCATTATCACCACCCCCTTCCACCCCGGTTACCTGACTGCTGAGCGTCTGGCCAAGGCCAAGAAGCTCAAGCTCGCTGTCACTGCCGGTATCGGTTCCGACCACGTTGACCTGAACGCTGCCAACACCACCAACGGCGGTGTCACTGTTGCCGAGGTCACCGGCTCCAACGTCGTCTCTGTTGCGGAGCACGTCGTCATGACCATCCTCCTCCTGGTCCGCAACTTCGTCCCTGCCCACGAGCAGATCAAGAACGGTGACTGGAATGTCGCCGCCGTCGCCAAGAACGAGTACGATCTCGAGGGCAAGGTCGTCGGTACCGTCGCTGTCGGCCGTATCGGTGAGCGTGTCCTCCGCCGTCTCAAGCCCTTCGACTGCAAGGAGCTCCTCTACTACGACTACCAGCCCCTCTCCGCCGAGGCCGAGAAGGAGATTGGCTGCCGTCGCGTCGACAACCTCGAGGAGATGCTCGCCCAGTGTGATGTGGTCACCATCAACTGCCCCCTGCACGAGAAGACTCGCGGTCTCTTCAACAAGGACCTCATCTCCAAGATGAAGCCCGGTGCTTGGCTCGTCAACACCGCCCGTGGTGCCATCGTCGTCAAGGAGGATGTCGCCGAGGCCCTCAAGTCCGGCCACCTCCGTGGATACGGTGGTGATGTCTGGTTCCCCCAGCCCGCCCCCAAGGACCACCCTCTCCGCTACGCCGAGCACCCCTGGGGTGGTGGCAACGGCATGGTTCCCCACATGTCCGGTACCTCCATCGATGCGCAGGTCCGCTACGCCAACGGCACCAAGGCCATCCTGGACAGCTACTTCTCCGGCCGTGAGGACTACCGCCCTGAGGACCTGATCGTCCACAAGGGTCAGTACGCCACCAAGGCCTACGGTCAGCGCAAGTAAGAGTGCACCTAAGAATCTCCGGGTTCATGTTTATGCTTTTCTTTATGAATGTTCATAGGCCCTAACGGGCGATGCTGAAAAGGTAGCATCATTCACGATACCAATGAAATAATATTTTAAGTGAATTTTCTCTTTTACCTGTTTTAGATTTGCATTTGAAACGTGCATGATGATCCTAGTGGAGACGTCGATCTCAGCCCAGCCTCTAGTGGAGTCGGCCATTTTTAAGCATTCCGAGGTTATTGCTGGATATACTTTCAATAGTCTATCACCTTTTTACAAAACTTCAGGTAGTCTCGATGATAAAAGAACTCTATAAACAGAGAAAAACCATATGTAAAACGCCAAGCTCAATGCAATATAAAAAATAAAATAAACCTCTCGCAAAACGCCCATGAATATACCCCAGAAACCCCAAAGAGACAAATGCATGGTTTCCCAGGATATCAATGCTAAAAATACCTCTCTCCACTTCCCGCCCACCCTCAACGCCTCCCACCACCATGGTGATCCTCCTCATCACTATCATCCATAAACCCCTCCTCCAAATCCCGACTCAACCTCCCCTCAGCCTCAGCAACAGACCCACGCCTCCGTTCCAACGCCTCCCGCCTAGCGGTATCCATATTCATCCCAACAAGAATCTCCCCCTCATCATCGTCGATACTGATAGTATCATCAGCCATGTGCGCGCCGCGCCGCCAGGTGGAAGATAGGAAAAAGCGCATTATGGCGTCGGCTATGCGGTCGCGGAGGGAGAGGGTGTGGGCTGATATATTGTGTAATGGGAGGTACTGGGAGTAGCGTTGGTGGTAGCGGCGGAAGATTGGGAGGATTAAGCATGTGGCCAGGATGTAGATTGTTAGGGCTATTAGGGCTGGGATGAGGATTGTCTGGTTGGGGTTGGGTGTTAGTCTTGCTTGTTTGTTTGGGTGGGTTGTTGGTTGGTTGTTTAGACGGGTGGGTGAGTGGGTGATTTGGGTCTGGGGTTTGATGTGTTTTTTCTGTGGGTTTTGATAGAGGTATAGGGAGGTTCGGTCACTGGTCTGGATAGGGGTTGAGGGCGTACCTTTGCGAAGACGCCTGATGATCCCATATTGGGCGGACTCGCTTGGTCTTCAGGGCGGGACGATGGGTGATGCGACGGGGTTGTGTATGGTTGTGTATGGTTGTAAAGCGGAACACGGGGTAGGGAATCGGAGTCCGGGGCGGGCTCAGGCGCATGCAGATCACGCAAATACCTTTGATATTGAAGATCGGGTCTCATTGTCGCGACACGTGACCGGACCTAATGTTTCTCCGGACGAGCCCCCTAATCAATAGATGATTGACGCTCGGGCTTAGAGAGGGACTTGACTGCAGAAAATCTTCTTTAATTTCCGTTTCTCTTCTTCGGGGGTATGTGTGTATGTGTCTTGACTCCCTTGACCACTCCCTTGACTCCTCGGGACCTCCGTAGCAACAAGTATACTAACTCATCCCAGGGACACAAACAGACCGTTTCCGATTTGAATGTCACCACGCCCTTATAGATCCCCATAGCTAGCGCTTTGGATCGCGAGATTTATTAATCCCTTTACCTCTGAGAGTGTCGAGGAGCCCTTATGCTGTGCCCCTCTCAGTGACGCCCGCCAATATGCCATCCAGCTCACATGCCGACAAATCGAGGCAAACATCGGCTGGAAAATCGTTTTTCGGAAGGAAGTTGTACAAAGAGAAACCTGCGGAGGATCGATATGATACTTACGGGGGTTCTTACGACAACCTGGCTCCCCCGGGGAGTGCCGCTGGCTCACGCTCATCCCGCTATTCGAAGCGGTCTTCAATCCAATCGGTCGACATGACCCATGACTTAGACCCAAGTAGCCTCGCTCCTACCGCCGGTGTTATTACGTCCATCCCCTTCGAAAGCCTCCCCTCCGACACTCGCACACCCATCCCAATCGACAGCATGTCCCGCCCGGATTCCTCGCGTCATGAACCCTCGCCCAACCACTTGGGTAAAGCTGGGGCGGATTTCCACCAATATCCTACCTGGACCTCGACTTCTGCGCCAAATGGTTCACCCTCACATCCCTCTGGCCCGCGTCCTCCCCCGCATGCTTCAAACACGACCATGTCAAGTAGCCAGTCGGGCGACCGAGGCGCCAGATATCAACAATGGGGACGGCCAGGTAGTTCAGCAGCGAACATGGGTCCCAGCCATAACTCCTCCTCGATCGATTCGTCCTCCAACTCCCGCACCTCCCTCGATCAAACAAGCCTTTATTCTTCCGTTTCGTCTAATGCGCGGGGCTCGAACTACTTCGCGTCGGACGGTTCTTCCCGCACCCTCACACCCTCGCATTCAAGTGATCGCAATATTGGATTCCCTCCAAGTTCCAGCTCTGGCCGCTTGTCAAATGCGCCCTCGACCCACCAGATTTCGCAGCCAATACCGGCCGCTGTACCCCGGCCACAGGATAACTATCTCACTCGACCGAGAGACGACCGGATTGTAGATCAGCTATTTCTGGAGTTGATGCAGAAGCGAGGTTGGCAGAATCTTCCTGAGCAGGCGAAACGGCAGATGTTGTCATACCCCGCTTCAAAGAAATGGACGCTGGTGCACCAGGATCGTCTTACCGAGCTACAAGGCGAGCAGAAGAGACGGCAGAATGCCCGACAAACTCATGGCCATGATGGTCTGTCTGGTTTGCTTGAGCGTGCTGATGAGGAGGGTAGTCCGGAGTGGTATGTGAAGAAGGTTATGGATGATACTATTACCTCCAAGCAGCTTGCCAGTTTGAGCGTCAGCTTGCGGACACAACCCATCAGGTAAGTGCTGTTTCTTTCTAGAGATCGCACACCACTAACAACTATATAGCTGGGTGAAAGCCTTTGTTGAAGCTCAAGGTCAAGTTGCCCTGACCAATGTCCTTTTGAAGATCAACCGCAGGAAAGCATCTGGTCCTGTGCCAGCGCCACCAACCGGAGACAAGGATCTTGACCGCGAATATGATATTGCCAAATGTTTGAAAGGTCTGATGAACAACAAATATGGTGCAGACGATGCCCTAGAACACCAAAATGTTTTGGTTGCCCTTGTCAGCTCGCTATCATCCCCCCGTCTGAATACTAGGAAACTCGTCAGTGAAGTCCTTACCTTCCTCTGTCACTGGGGCGATGGCCAAGGCCACCAAAAGGTCCTCCAATCCATGGACAAGGTCAAAAACGACCACAATGAAACTGGCCGCTTTGACGCCTGGATGCGTATCGTCGAGGTCACCATCGATGGCCGTGGAAAGATGGGCAGTCTGGTCGGTGCCAGTGAAGAGTACCGCAGCGGTGGTATCGGCATGGAGAACCTACTCATGGAATACGCCGTCTCAACCATGATCCTGATCAACATGTTGGTCGATGGGGCGGAAACCGATCTGCAGCTACGATGCCATATCCGCGCCCAGTTCACATCATGTGGAATCAAGCGTCTGTTGACGAAGATGGAGGGATTCCAATACGAGGTCATCGACAAGCAGATCGAACGGTTCCACGAGAACGAAGCCATCGACTATGAGGATCTCCTCCAGCGGGAGAACAGCAGCGTTAAGGATAGCATCGAGGGCGAAGTCAAGGATATGAGCGATCCCATGCAAATTGTTGATGCTATTTCGTCCAAGATTAATGGCAGTCGGTCTCACGACTACTTCCTGTCGGCTATGCAGCATATGCTTCTGATCCGGGAGAACTCCGGCGAGGAAGGGTTGCGTATGTTCCAGCTGGTAGACGCCATGCTGAGCTACGTTGCTATGGACCGAAGGCTTCCTGACCTTGACCTACGGCAAGGGTTGACCTTCACCGTACAGAGCCTGTTAGATCGACTGCATACCGATGCCGAGGCGAGACGGGTGTACGATGAGTCTCTCGAGGCCCGGCAGATTGCCGAGGCTGCTATCGCCGAGCGCGATGAGATGAGAGCCCAGGTTGAGCTTGGTGCAGAGGGCTTGGTCAAGAAGCTACAGAAGCAGATTGAAGAGCAGGCTGGCATTATCGAGCTGCAACAACGGCAGAATGAATCGTTCAAGGCGGAGGTTGCAGAAGTACAACGGTTGCGTGCGCAGGAATTGCAGCGCAATGAGCTGGAAACTAGAGAATTATACCTCATGCTTCGAGATGCTCAGGATATCGCCGCGTCCAATGCTCGCAAGGCCGCCAACCCTGAGGCGGAGGCTGATCCTTCCCAGATGCCCGGTATCATGGATCGGGAACGACTTATGGAACGTCTGGAGCGTCAGCTCGAGCGGACCAAGACTCAATTCAAGCTGGAGGGCAAGGTCTGGGGCCAGCATGGACCATCGGATCGCTTACGTGAACTGCGTGAGAAGATGGATGGCGAGGGTGAGGACAGCGATGAATTCGCTGAAACTACCAGGCGCAACCTGGACCCTGGTTCTCTGGGTTCTGTCTATCGCAAACGCAGCCATGTCCCTGAGATGGGTGCTCTTGAAGATGGAGAGGAAATCTTGGACAACAATGGCCAGCCGATTGATAGGGCTCGTCTTGATAATCTATACCGTCACCGTCTGAACCCTGCCCAAGCTACTGGTTTGCTAGGCGAGCTTGCGTCCAAGGTTTCTAAGTTCGATGCTGAAGATCCTGATGCTACCCCGACTGCACCTGATGCCGCTGAAGGGGAGCAGCTATCTGAGAAGGCTCCTGTGGCGGCTCTGCCCCCTCCTCCGCCTCCTGGGGGCAAAATGGTCCCTCCACCACCTCCTCCCCCAGGGGGCATGGCTGTTCCTCCTCCCCCTCCAGGTGGTCAGATGGTCCCTCCTCCACCTCCGCCTCCGGGTGGAGCAGCTGGACTGCCTCCTCCCCCGCCGCCTGGTGGAAAGATTGGACTGCCCCCTCCGCCTCCTCCGGGTGGTGCCAAGGGTGTTCCTGGACTTCCACCACCACCCCCACCCCCCGGTGGAAAGGTTGGGGCACTACCTCCCCCGCCGCCTCCTCCAGGTGGTGGTGGGATGGCTCCTCCCCCTCCACCGATTCCTGGGGCCAAGGGTCTCATGCCTCCCCCGCCTCCACCGCCCAACGCTCCCTTGGGCTCTGGCTGGCGACCAGCATACATGGTTGGAGATGTTTCGCCAGGTACAACCCTCATGCCTTCTATCCGGCCTAAGAAGAAGCTCAAGGCTCTGCATTGGGACAAGGTTGATACTCCGCAAGTGACTGTTTGGGCCGCCCACGCACCCACCGCCGAACAGAAGGAAGAGAAGTACACGGAGCTCGCCAAGAAGGGTGTATTGGACGAAGTCGAACGGCTGTTCATGGCGAAGGAGACCAAGATCTTCGGAGCTAGCACCGCCGCAAAGCAGCGCAAAGACAAGAAACAGATCATCTCGAACGATCTATCCAAGAACTTCCAGATTGCTTTGGCTAAATTCTCCCAATACCCCGCCGAAGAGGTAACCCGCATGATCATCCACTGTGATAAGGACATCCTCGACAACATGGTCGTCATGGACTTCTTGCAGCGAGATGAGATGTGCAATATACCCGAGAACGTCGCTAAGCTCATGGCACCATATAGCATGGACTGGACCGGCCCTG
>ERZ1673737.2993-NODE-2993-length-13388-cov-35.576314_pt1 | contig 13388 bp, 14 predicted proteins | sample MGYA00580211_ERZ1673737 | MGnify/ENA primary metagenome ERZ1673737 (study PRJEB41218, sample SAMN15661789) | gut metagenome | host: Homo sapiens | place: Canada: London | collected 2015-08-20/2019-03-30 | study: EMG produced TPA metagenomics assembly of... | reverse complement strand
TTGGTTACGGCAGCTCGACCTGCGCGATGTCCACTTCTGCGGGCGTCTCGCGGCCAAACATATTGACCTTGAGCTTGACTTTGAAGCTCTCGGTATCGACGCCCTCAACAAGGCCCATAAAGCCTTCCAGCGGGCCGGCGGTGATCTGCACGGTGTCGCCGACTTTGAAATCGACGGTCAGCGGAGCCGCCTTCTCAACACCCATCTTCTCGACCTCTTCCGCCGAGAGAGGAACGGGCTTGGATGCGGGGCCGACGAAGCCGGTGCAGCCGCGCGTGTTGCGCACGACGTACCATGTATCGTCGTTCATGACCATCTTGACCAGAACGTAGCCGGGGAACAGCTTGTGCTCCACCATACGCTCCTTGCCGTCCTTGATCTCCGGGACCATCTCGGTGGGGACCTTGATGTCGCAGATCAGGTCTTGCAGCCGGCGGTTCTCCACCATGGTCTGTAAGTCGTTCGCAACCTTATTCTCGTAACCGGAATAGGTATGGACTACATACCAGAGGGCTTCATTGGATTGTTCTTCCATTTTTCAAACCTCCGTTCAAGATGTTTAGGCGCCGATGATCAGCCCCAAGATGCCGCCGAAAATGGCATCCAGTGCGATCATGACAACGGCTGCGATCGCCACGGTGACGAGCACGACGATGGTGTTGGTCTTGGTGTCCTCTTTGGACGGCCACACCACCTTCTTCAGCTCGCTCTTCGTGTCGCGGAAGAACTTTGCAACGCGGTCACAAAAGCCCTTCACGGCGGCCTTCATTCTGGCCACAAAGCCCGGCTTTTTCTCGGTTTTGTCTGCCATGATGTTGTCCGCCTTTCTTACTTGGTCTCGCGATGAACGGTGTGCTTCTTGCAGAAGCGGCAGTACTTCTTCATCTCGAGACGATCGGGGTTGTTCTTCTTGTTCTTCGTGGTGTTGTAGTTGCGCTGCTTGCACTCGGTGCAGGCCAGAGTGATTTTAACGGTCATTTGTTGACACCTCCATTATAACGGTTGTTTTGAACCTCCCTCGGCTTGCGGTCAGCGCCCTAAAAACAGGGCGCACTTAATAACCCCGCAAAAGAGGTGTTATCATTGTATCACGTCCTTTTCCATCCGTCAAGCGGATTTTTTTCGTTTTTTCAACTTTTTTGAAAATTTTTTCTTTGTTGCCTTTGTCGTTCTGCCCGCTTGCATCCCGCGCATAGATATTGTATAATAACAGCGTCTATACCTATATAGAGAATTTTCGCAAGATCAGGAGAGATCATGATGCAATCTGAAGATAAACTTTGTGTCGTCGTTTTGTTCGGCGGCATGTCCAGCGAGCACGAGGTCAGCCGCGTGTCCGCCGGGACGTTCGTAGACAACCTCGACCGCAGCCGCTACGAAGTGCTCACCGTGGGCATTACCAAGGAGGGCCGCTGGCTGTACACCGAGGCTTCCAGCGCCCAGATGGCCGACGGCAGCTGGGAAGAGCTGCCGGGCAATATGCCCTGCGTGCTCAGCCCGGACCGCGCCGACCACGGCATGATCCTGTTCACCCCCGCCGGGCAGGTGGAGAAGCTGCACGTGGATGTGGTCATCCCGGCGCTCCACGGCCTGTGGGGCGAGGACGGCACCGTGCAGGGTCTGCTGGAACTGGCCGGCATCCCCTACGTGGGCTGCGGCGTGCTGGCAAGCGCAGTCTGCATGGATAAGGCGGTAGCCAACGCCCTGTTCGACGCCGCCGGCATCCCCCACACCAAGTGGCTGGCCGCGAACCGCTGGGAGATCGAGTCCGACCTCGAAGGCGTCTGCGACGGTGCCATCGCCAAACTCGGCTGGCCCATCTTCGTCAAGCCCGCCAACGCCGGTTCCAGCGTGGGCATCACCAAGGCCCATGACCGCGCCGAGCTGAAGGACGCCATCGCCCTTGCGCTGAAAAACGACCGCAAGGTGGTCTTCGAAGCCTTCGTGGACGGCCACGAGGTCGAGTGCGCCGTCATCGGTTCCGACCCCGCTGTGGCCACCCGCCCCGGTGAGATCCTCGCCGGTGCCGAGTTCTACACCTACGACGATAAGTACAAGAACGGCGTCAGTCAGGTGGTCATCCCGGCCAAGCTCGACGAAGCCAAGCTCGACGAGGTCAAGACCTACGCCGCCATGGCCTACACGGCCCTGAACTGCGAGGGCCTCGCCCGCTGCGACTTCTTTGTGGAGCACGGCACCGACAAGGTGATGATCAACGAGATCAACACCTTCCCCGGCTTCACCCCCATCAGCATGTACCCCAAGCTCATGGAGCATGAGGGCACCCCTGTTCCGGCTCTGATCGACCACCTGATCGAGCTGGCGCTGGAAAGGACGGAAAAGCAGCATGGATAACCGCCCCATCGGCGTTTTCGACAGCGGCCTCGGCGGCCTGACCGGCGTGAAGGAACTGCGCAAGCGGCTCCCCCACGAGAACATCGTCTACTTCGGCGATACCGGCCGCGTCCCCTACGGCAGCCGCAGCCCGGAGACCATCTTGCAGTACGCCCGGCAGGACATCGCCTTCCTGCTCTCCCAGAACGTCAAGTGCATCATGGCCGCCTGCGGCACGGTGTCCAGCACCTACCCCGCCGCAGAGGCCGCCAAGCTCCCCGTGCCCTATCTGGGCGTCGTGGACGCTGCCGCGCGGGAGGCTGCTTTTGCCACCCGCAACCGCCGCATCGGCGTCATCGGCACCGCCGCCACCATCCGCTCCCGCAGCTACGAGACCCTGCTGCGCAAGCTGGTGCCGGGGGTGGAGATCACGGCCCGCCCCTGCCCCCTCTTTGTGCCGCTGGTGGAAGCCGGGTACGTGGACCACAGCTCCCCGGATAAGGAGCAGATCACCAAGCTGGTCATCGCCCAGTACCTCACCGAGGTGCGGGACGCCGGGGTGGATACCCTCATCCTCGGCTGTACCCACTACCCCCTGCTCAAGGCCATGATCGGCGAGTTCATGGGCCGGAACGTGGTGCTGGTGGACCCGGCCAAGACCGCCGCGCACCACTTGGAGCGCACCCTCAGCGAGCGCGGGCTGCGGGCCGACCACCCCGCCGGGCAGGCGCATTTCTATGTCAGCGACACGCCGGACAGCTTTGCGCAGACGGCCGACCTCTTCCTCGGCGAGTACAAGGGCGGCCCGGTGGAGCAGATCGCCATCGACAAATTCTAAAGCGAAGGACAAACAAACTGTGAAGGAAGATTTCATCATCCGCATCAAGAGCCGCACCGAGCAGTTCGACCACATGCAGCCCGTCCGTACGGGCGAGGACGACCGCATCGAGATCATGACCTACGGCAGCCTCGTCAAAAAGGGCGACACGTATTATATCACCTACAAAGAGACCCAGACCATCGGCTTTGAGGGCTGCACCACCACCATCAAGATCGCCGCCGACGGCAGCCGGGTGGCGATGCTCCGCTTCGGCCCGGCCAACGCCCAGCTCATCGTCGAGCGGGACCGCCGCAATATCTGCTACTATGAAACGGAGGTCGGCGGCCTGACGCTGGGCGTCACCGGCGACGGCATTGAATGCGCCCTCTCCGAAAAGGGCGGCACCGCCGCCTTCAGCTACCTTCTCGACGCCGACGACCCCATCTCCATCATCAACCGCAATACGCTGGAGATCAGCGTACAGAAGCCGAACTAACCTCTCAGTCTCGCTCACGCTCGCCATCTCCCCTAGTAGGAAAGACTCCCTCCGGCCGGAGGGAGATGTCGCGTAAGCGACAGAGGGTGGACGGATGGCGCGAAGCGACAGAGAGGTTGTACGAAGGACAGCCTGATAAAAAAGCAATCGATTTACAGGAAAGGATCTACTAAATGACAGACTTTGAAAAGACCTACCAGAACTACAATCCCCGTCAGGCGGCGCTGGATGAGGCCCGTGCTCTGCTGACCGAGGCTGCCAAGGCCGCCATGGCCGACGGCACCCTGCCCGAAGCCGAGCTGCCCGCTTTCATCGTGGAGATCCCCGCCGACGTCAAGAACGGCGATATCGCCTCCAACCTCGCCATGGCCGGTGCCCGCACGTGGCGCAAGGCCCCCAAGATGATCGCCGATGCCCTCATCGCCCATCTGCCCTCCATCGAGGGCAGCGTCTTCTCCAAGGTCGAGGTGGCCGGCCCCGGCTTCATCAACCTGTTCCTGTCCCAGTCCTTCTGGGCCGGCGTGGTGCTGGGCGCTTGTGCCAATAAGGAGTACGGCCGCACCGACCACGGCAAGGGTGCCAAGTACAACGTGGAGTTCGTTTCCGCCAACCCCACCGGCCCCATGCACATGGGCAACGCCCGCGGCGGCGCTCTGGGCGACTGCCTTGCTGCCGTCCTCGACTGGGCGGGCTACGATGTGACCCGTGAGTTCTACATCAATGACGCGGGCAACCAGATCCAGAAGTTCGGCAAGAGCCTTGCCGTCCGCTATTTGCAGCAGTTCTGCGGCGAGGAGGCCTATCCCCTGCCCGCCGAGTGCTATCAGGGCGGCGACATCAAGGTACTGGCCGGTGAGTTCGCCGAGATCCACGGCGACGCCTATGTGGCCCCCTGCAAGGGGATGAGCGAAGAGGATCTGTTCGCCAGCGAAGCCTTCGAGACCCTGAAGAACGCCCTCGTGGACTACGCCCTGCCCAAGAACATTGCCGCCCTCCAGCGCGACCTCGGCAAGTACCGCATCGATTACGATGTCTGGTTCCACGAGAGCACCCTGCACGAGTCCGGCGCGGTCAAGGCCGTGGTGGACAAGCTGCTGGAGCTGGGCGCCTGCTACAAGGCCGAGGACGGCGCTGTGATGTACCGCAGCGCCCAGTACGCAGCCAAGTATGGCACCGTCAACAAGAAGAAGACCGAGGACGGCACCGAAGAGGAAGCCAAGGACGAGGTCCTCGTCCGCGCCAACGGCATCCCCACCTACTTCGCCGCCGACATCGCGTACCACTACAACAAGCTGGCCACCCGCGGCTTTGCCAAGGCCATCGACGTCTGGGGTGCCGACCACCACGGCCATGTTGCCCGCATGAAGGGTGCCATGGACGCCATCGGCCTGAACGGCAACGACCTCGACGTCGTCCTGATGCAGATGGTCAACCTGATGCGCGACGGTCAGCCCGTCCGCATGTCCAAGCGCACCGGCAACGCCATCACCCTGACGGACCTGCTGGAAGAGGTGCCCATCGACAGCGCCCGCTTCCTGTTCAACATGCACGACGCGGGCAGCGGCATCGACTTCGACCTCGATCAGGCCGTCAAGACCGACAACGACAACCCCGTTTATTACGTTCAGTACGCCCACGCCCGCATCTGCTCCATCCTCAAGAAGATGGAGAGCGAAGGGGTCTCCTTCGCCGGTGCCGAGCAGGTGGACGCCACCCTGCTGACCGAGCCCTCCGAGATGGACCTGATTCGGATGCTGGCCGCCTTCCCGCAGGAGATCGTCATGGCCGCCGAGAAGTATGACCCCAGCCGGATCAACCGCTTCGTCATCGACCTCGCCAGCGCCTTCCACCGCTTCTACGGCAGCTGCCGCATTCAGGGCGCAGACCCCGCCCTCCAGCAGGCCCGTCTGGCCCTCTGCATCGGCGTCAAGAACGCCATCTTCAACGTGCTCACCATGTTCAAGATCAACGTCCCGGAGAAGATGTAAGGCTCTCTTCTGATCGCTAAAAAACCGCACCGTTCCTCATCTTTGAAGTACGGTGCGGTTTTGTTTTTATAGTGGCTGCTATGATCGTAATACGGACAAGGCGGTGGCTTTCCCTATTGTGGGAGACCACCGCCTTTTGCTGTGTCTATGCAAAAAGAAAAGCACCATACTTCCTACAAAGTACAGTGCTTTTTTGGTGGAGAATAGCGGGATCGAACCGCTGACCTCTTGCATGCCATGCAAGCGCTCTCCCGAACCACGCACTCACGCACCCCCACGCAAAGGTGCGAGGATGAACGATATTTGTCGTTATAACGCTTTATTTTAAGAAAGACGCATTCTCACCCAGAAGCAACTCTGTTGCTTAAACGAGTTTTATTGACGATGTATAGTTTACAACCTGTCTCTAGGTGTTGTCAAGATGTTTTATCCCTCTTTCGGTACCAAACAGGTTGAAATCTTCTTATTTATCAAGCTGAAAAGCGCAATTTTGATTTTCAAAAATCGGAATTGCGCTTTTTTATTTCAAAAAATCTATTGCGAGGAGGTTTTCTACAATGTCAACATCTTACCGACGCTATTTCAGAGCACAGCCGCATGACCCTTGATTACTTCTATGGACAAGCCGGAGAGCTTTTCTCATTCTACCGCATACCCAAAGCACTGTTTCAGGAACCACGATTCCAGAGCCTGTCAACCGATGCCAAAACACTGTACGGTATCCTGCTCGACCGCATGAGCCTATCTGCTAAAAATGGTTGGCTGGACGAACAAGGCCGGGTGTTCATCATCTTCACAATCGAAGATGTCAAGAGGGCATTGTGTTGCGCAGACAACAAAGCCACCAAGCTGCTGCGGGAACTTGAAGAATTTGGTTTGATTGAACGAAAACGCAGAGGTTTGGGCAAACCAAGTTTGGTGTATGTGAAAAACTTTTCGGCAGAATCGTCAAAATCAATATTCCAGAATCGTGATTTTCACGATTCTGGAGGCTTCAAAAGCGCAAGTCAAGACCCTGCAAAATCACGATGTAATAAGACTGATGAAAATAATACTGAAAAGAGTGAAACTTATCCTTTCTATTCGGAAGAAGAGGATGGGATGAGCAAACGCGAACAACTGGAAGAATATTTTTCACAGTCTTTGGAGGTGGACACTCTGCTCCGGCTCTGCCCGGACGATGAGGACACCATCTATCAGATCGTAGATTTGCTGGTGGACACCTGTACCACCAGCCGCAAGACTCTGCACATTGCTGGTGATGATAAGCCCGCCGAGGTCGTGCGCAGCCGCTTTATGAAGCTGAACGCCGACCACATCCAATTTGTGTTGAAGTGCCTTGCAGAGAACAGCAGCCCGATCCGAAACATGAAACAATATCTGCTCGCTTCTCTGTACAACGCACCGACCACGATGCAGCTGACCTATCAAAATCGAACGAACCATGACTTTGCGCATGGCTCCCAGAGGGGGTGATTTTATCGCAAAGAAATGTACCACGATCGCCATTGTCAACCAAAAGGGCGGCACCGGAAAGACCACAACTTGTGAAAACTTGGGTGTCGGCCTTGCTGCCGAGGGCAAAAAGGTTTTGCTGGTGGATGCTGACCCTCAGGGCAGCCTGACCATCAGCATGGGGTGGCAGCAGCCCGATGAACTGCCCACTACCCTTTCTACCCTGATGGCAAAAGCCATGAACGACCAGAGTATTCCGCCCGGTGAAGGTGTCCTGCACCATGCCGAGGGGGTTGACCTGATTCCCGCCAACATCGAACTGGCCGGGCTGGAAGTGTCCCTTGTCAACACCATGAACCGGGAGAAGATGCTGAAGCAGGTATTGGAAAGTGCCAAACACGAGTACGACTATATCCTGATCGACTGCACTCCTTCCCTCGGTATCCCAAAAGAGCAGCTTATCACCAGCCGCTATGCGAAGGAAACTGCGGAGCGCAAGAACCATCTGCAAGCCCTTCAAGCAGAACGCGACAAGGCTGAAAAAGACCTGCTCGCCTTAAAAACTGAGATTCTGGCTGTAATCAAAGGGGAGAGTGCTTTTCCAAAAGACACTCTTGCCGAGATGATCGCAGCACAGGAAAAGAAGCACACGGAGTTGGAAGCTCTGTATGAAGAAGCCAGTGCAGAACTGGAGCGAAACGCCGAATTGATGGCAAACGTATCGCAGCTGTACGAAGAATTGATTTCTTATGCAGACCTGTACGATAGTGCCAGCTTTGAAGCAAAAAAGATGATCGTCAGCCAGCTTATCCGCAGGGTAGACGTTTATCGCGGATACCAAATTCATGTGGACTTCAACTTTGATCTTGCACAGTATTTGGAGAATAGCGATGAACTTGCTTGCTGACAAACGCAAAAACACCGCTGACTTCGATTTGAAATCAACGGTGTTTGTAACTCTCATTTGAGCCGATGGTGGAGAATACCGGGATCGAACCGGTGACCTCTTGCATGCCATGCAAGCGCTCTCCCGAACCACGCACTCACGCACCCCCACGCAAAGGTGCGAGGATGGACGATATTTGGCGTTAGAACGCTTTATTTCGAGAAAGACACATTCTCACCCAAAAGCAACGCTGTTGCTTAAACGAGTTTCATTGACGATGTATAGTTTACATCCTGTTTCTAGGTGTTGTCAAGATGTTTTATCCCCCTTTCGACACCAAACAGGTTAAATTCTTCTTATTTATTAAGCTAAAAAGCGCAATTTTGATTTTCAAAATCGGAATTGCGCTTTTTATTTTCCACAAATCTATTGCGAGGAGGCTTCCTACAATGTCAACATCGTACCGCCACCGTTTCACAGTACTGTCGCATGACCCTTGATTACTTCTACGGACAAGTCGGAGAGCTTTTCTCATTCTACCGCATCCCGAAAGCACTCTTTTTAGAGTCACGCTTCCAAAACCTGTCAACCGATGCCAAAACACTGTACGGTATCCTGCTCGACCGCATGAGCCTGTCTGCTAAAAATGGCTGGCTGGACGAGCAGGGCCGGGTGTTTATCATCTTCACAATTGAGGATGTCAAGAGGGCATTGTGTTGCGCAGACAACAAAGCGACCAAGCTGCTGCGGGAACTTGAAGAATTTGGTCTGATTGAACGAAAACGTCGAGGCTTGGGCAGGCCAAGTTTGGTGTATGTGAAAAACTTTTCGGCAGAATCGTCAAAATCAATATTCCAGAATCGTGATTTTCACGATTCTGGAGGCTTCAAAAGCGCAAGTCAAGACCCTGCAAAATCACGATGTAATAAGACTGAGGAGAATAGTACTGAAAAGAGTGAAACTTATCCCTTCTATTCCGAAGAAGATGATGGGATGAGCAAACACGAACAACTGGAAGAATATTTTTCGCAGTCTTTGGAGTTAGACATCCTGCTCCGGCTCTGCCCGGACGATGAGGACACAATCTATCAAATCGTGGATCTGCTGGTTGACACCTGCGCCACCAATCGCAAGATGCTGCGCATTGCCGGGGACGACAAGCCCGCCGAAGTGGTGCGCAGCCGGTTTATGAAGCTGAATGCCGACCATATCCGCTTTGTGCTGAAGTGCCTTGCAGAGAACAGCAGCCCGATCCGTAATATGAAACAATATCTGCTTGCTTCTCTGTACAATGCACCCACCACGATGCAGCTTTCCTACCAGAACCAAACAAACCACGACCTAGCGAATCGGAGGTGATGAAAATTTCAAAGAAAGCAACCACGATTGCCATCGTCAATCAGAAAGGCGGCACCGGCAAGACCACCACCTGTGAAAATCTGGGCATCGGGCTGGCAATGGAGGGCAAGAAGGTCCTACTGGTGGACGCTGACCCACAGGGGTCACTTACCATTAGCATGGGCTGGCAGCAGCCCGATGAACTGCCCACGACCCTTTCCACCCTGATGGCAAAAGCCATGAACGATCAGAGCATTCCGCCCGGTGAAGGCGTTTTGCATCATGCGGAGGGCGTTGACCTGATTCCGGCGAACATCGAACTGGCAGGGCTGGAAGTGTCTCTCGTCAACTGCATGAACCGGGAAAAGATGCTCAAGCAGGTGCTGGACAGTGCAAAGCACGAATACGACTTTATTCTGCTGGACTGCACTCCTTCCCTTGGGATGCTGACTGTCAATGCCTTGGCAGCCGCGGACACCACCCTGATTCCGGTGCAGGCGCAGTACCTGTCTGCAAAGGGTTTGGAACAGCTTTTGCAGACCGTCCAGAAGGTCCGGCGGCAAATCAACCCCAAGCTGAAAATTGAGGGTATCCTGCTGACTATGACCGACAGCCGCACCAACTATGGGCAGCAGATCGACAATCTGATTCGGGGTGCTTACGGCAGCAAGATCAAGGTGTTCGACCAGACCATTCCCCGGTCTGTCCGTGCTGCGGAAATCAGTGCTGTGGGCAAAAGCATCTTCCAGCATGACCCCAAAGGCAAGGTGGCAGAAGCCTATAAATCTCTGACCGAGGAGGTGATGGCGAATGCCGAAAGGCAGCTTAAACGTGTCGCTGAAAGGGGCAGATGACATTTTCTCCACCGAGGAATCCCGGCAGGAGCAGCAGCGGGAACAGGTGCAGCAAATCCCCATCGGAGAGCTGTTTCCTTTCAAAAACCACCCCTTTAAGGTTTTGGATGACGAGTCCATGCAGCGCACGGTAGAAAGCGTGGAACAGTACGGTGTGCTGTCTCCGCTGATTGCCCGCCCACGCCCGGAAGGTGGCTACGAGATCATCTCCGGGCACCGCCGCCAGCACGCTGCACAGCTTGCCGGGCTGGATGCCCTGCCTGTCATTGTCCGTCAGATGGATGATGACGCCGCTGTTTTGCTCATGGTGGACAGCAATCTCCAACGTGAGAACATCTTGCCCAGCGAACGGGCTTTCGCTTACAAGATGAAGCTGGAAGCAATCGAGCGAACTGTTGGACGACCCAAAATGTGGGACAAGTTGTCCCAGATTATTTCGGGAAACGCAGTACAGAGATTGTTGCTGAAGGAACAGGCGAAAGTTATAAGCAAGTCCAGCGTTTTATCCGCCTGACCAACCTTATCCCGGAACTGCTGGATATGGTAGACGAAAAGAAAATTGCTTTTAATCCCGCTGTGGAGTTGTCCTATCTGGACGAAAGCCAACAGCGGGATTTTTTAGAAGCGATGCAAGACACCCAGAATGCTCCATCCCTTTCCCAAGCGCAGCGGCTCAAAAAGCTGGCGCAGGAAGGGCACTTCTCGTATGACGTTGCCTTTGCCGTCATGGGAGAAGAAAAAAAGGACGAACTGGACAAAGTGGTCATCAAAAACGACACCCTGCGGAAGTATTTCCCACGCAGCTACACCCCGAAACAGATGGAGGACACTATCATCAAGCTGCTGGATCAGTGGCAACGCAAACAGCAGCGGCAGAATAAACACTGCTCTATCCATTTGGAGTAACCCTACTGTGACCTGCACTGGTCAAAAGCCGGCGTTGAGAAGCTCACAGGACAATATGGGAAATCTGCCAGCCTAAAAGCAGACGTACCGTTAGGGTAAAGAATGCTATGTCGAATGTAATGTGAACCATCGTAAGGATCGTTACAGGGAATAGGTGAAATAAGGCTGATACACCTACACCAAAAGGTGCTGGAGGTGGCCGAGGGGCCTTTCTGTACCCCGAAGCAAATGGACACAAATCCTCCCGGTTCAAAGATGGCGGCTAAGGCATTCATGAATTATGCATTACGTGGAACGTGGAAAACCCTATGCACTCCTTTAATAAAGGTATCGACCTCGCAAGAGGGAGAAACGGTGCAGAGGGTATGAGATGGAATAAAAAGCGAACGGTTCACTGCAACGGTGAGCATAGGGGTTCAAAATTTGCCCTGACCTGAAAAGGTGCTGACTTATTCCGGGTATTTCATGGCAAGATTGGAGGTATCCCTGTGAACGATAAGTATTCAACGACGGAAGGAAAAACTTCTGAGAAGCTGTCGGACGAAGCTATGTTGAGTGCCCAATGGAAAAACATTGACTGGCATAAGGCAGAGCAGGAAGTCAACAGGCTACAAATCAGGATTGTCAAGGCAACTCAGCAAAAAGACTACAACGCAGTAAAACGACTTCAGTATCTTCTGACACATTCCTTTTACGCCAAAGCACTGGCTGTTAAGCGTGTCGTTACCAACGATGGGCGCAAGACTCCCGGTGTGGATGGTGTTCTCTGGAACACTCCGGCGAAGAAAATGAAAGCGGTTCTATCGCTGACAGATAAAGGGTATCGTGCGCGTCCTCTCCGTAGAGTGTATATCGAAAAGAAGGACAAGAAGAAAAAGCGTCCATTGGGCATTCCTACAATGTATGACCGCGCAATGCAGGCTCTCTATGCTTTGGCACTGGAGCCGGTGGCGGAAACAACAGCAGATGGGAAATCCTTTGGTTTCCGAAAAGGAAGATGCGCACAGGATGCCTGCGAATATCTGTTCAATGCACTGTCGCGCAAGCACATTTCTCCGAAGTGGGTTTTGGAGGGTGACATCAAAGGTTGTTTCGACCATATCAGCCATGATTGGCTTCTGGCGAACATCCCCATGGACAAGAACATTTTGAAGCAGTTCTTAAAGGCGGGATTTATCTATCAGCGCGAACTCTTTCCTACCGAGGAAGGAACTCCGCAAGGTGGTATTATCTCCCCCATTCTGGCGAACATGACGCTGGATGGTATCGAGAAGAAGCTGGTCGAACGCTTTCACACGAACGCGCTCGGTAAGGTCGATTTAAGATTTAAGAATGCCCACAAAGTAAACTTCGTCCGCTATGCAGACGATTTTGTGGTCACAGCGGCAACACCTGAACTGGCTCTTGAAGCAAAGGAGCTGATTCGAGAGTTTCTCGCTGAACGCGGATTGGAACTTTCTGATGAAAAGACCGTTGTCACCAACATTGACGATGGTTTCGACTTCCTCGGCTGGAACTTCAGAAAGTATAACGAAAAGCTGATTATCAAGCCGTCCCAAAAGGCGGTCAAGGCTATCGTTTCCAATATCTCTGACACGATTCTCCGCAGAGGAAAAACGTGGCAGCAAGATGTTCTGATTATGAAGTTGAACGAACAAATTCGAGGTTGGACTAATTACCACCAGTCCGTATGCGCAAGTGATGCGTTCGCGCATCTGGACTACGTCCTGTACGAACTGCTGTGGCGATGGGCTAAAAGACGGCACCCAAAGAAGAACAAGTGGTGGATTTCCACGAGATACTGGCATCGTGTCGGTAATCGGAACTGGGTGTTCTCTACGGAAAACAAGGAGCTGATACGGGTAGACAGCACAGCCATTGTGCGACATACCAAGATAAAAGCTACTGCAAATCCGTTCCTCGATGAGGCGTATTTCCAAAAAAGGAAATTCGATAAAGGAATGCACCGGCTGACTGGAAAATTCAAGACGATTTGGAAAAACCAGAACGGGCTGTGCTACCACTGCGGAATGCCGATGGATGTAACGGAAGAAAGAGAAATCTTCTACCTTGCACCAAAAGCAAAGACTGGCGTGGAAGATGTTCGTAATATGCGCTACGTTCATTGCGCCTGTCAGAGAATTTATGCTGAGAACCGCTTGAAGAAGTGATGAAATGCTTGAGCCGTATGACGGGAAACTGTCACGTACGGTTCTTAGGCGGGAAGGCGGTGGTAACACCGCTGACCCAGCCGATTACGCTCCGCTGGTGGAGCGTCTGCATGGGCAGGTCATCCACATCAGCCCTGCCA